>Ga0306920_100000127_pt1 | contig 87453 bp, 74 predicted proteins | sample flu12Cox44000170_FD_204666 | JGI IMG/M metagenome (GOLD analysis project Ga0306920, IMG submission 204666) | Lab enrichment of tropical soil microbial communities from Luquillo Experimental Forest, Puerto Rico - flux4day.12C.oxic.44.000.170 (v2)... | ecosystem: Environmental > Terrestrial >...
AGCGAATAGCCTTTGTTTGACGGCAACTCGTTGCCTCACAGACTAGCCGCGGCCGGACTCGAACCGGCACGGGGCGTACGCCCCAAGGGATTTTAAGTCCCTTGTGTCTACCATTCCACCACGCGGCCACCGGGACACCGCACAAGTGCTACGTCCTCGCCGGTCATTATAGCCGGCTTCGGGCAATGTATTGCTCTTAATGAACGTGCGCTTTTCTGCAATAGTAGCGCGGGGCGCCGGCAAGGGCCCTCGCTGGCGCTGCGGCCTAAGGTGCTGCAAAATCACGCACGGTGATATCGTACGAACAACGTTCTCTCAGCGCCATCTCTCAGCTCAATACGCCTTGGCAAAAACCACTCTTCCGGCCGATGATCTGCCGGTCACCATACATTGGCCGGACTCGTTGGCGCGGTTCATCGGGATACAGCGGATCGTCGCCTTGGTTTCGGCGGCGATCCGGCCTTCCGTTTCGCGGGTGCCGTCCCAATGAGCCAGAAAGAAGCCGCCGGGTTCCTCGATCTTCTTCTTGAAATCGTCATAGGAATTCACTACATGCGTGTTCGCATCGCGGAAACGCCGGGCGCGTTCGAAGAGATCCTTCTGCATCGCTTGTAACATCTCGCCAACTCGGCTCGGCGCCCCGGCGAGGGGGACATTCATCTCCTTGGCCTCCTTGCCCGGCAGGTCGCGGCGGGCGAGGACGCAGGCATTCTTTTCCAGGTCCCTGGGACCCAGTTCAATGCGCACGGGTACGCCGCGGAGTTCCCATTCGTTGAATTTATAGCCCGGCTGATACTGATCGCGGTCATCCACCTTGATGACCAGCGGTTGATAGTTCAACCAGGGTCCGAGAGGAAGGTCGCGCAAAGCAGCGGCAAGTTGATTGGCGGCCGCCGTGGTCGCCTGTTTTTCTTCCGGCTTCCGGAAGATCGGCACAATCACCACGTGGATGGGAGCCAGCCGCGGCGGCAAGACCAGGCCCTGGTCGTCGCTGTGGGTCATGAGGAGGCCGCCGATCAGCCGAGTCGATACGCCCCAACTGGTGGCCCAGGCGTATTCCAGTTCTCCTGCCTGGTTCTGGAATTTGACATCAAAGGCCTTGGCAAAATTCTGGCCGAGGAAATGGCTCGTTCCCGCCTGCAGGGCGCGCATGTCCTGCATCATGGCCTCGATGCACAGCGTATAAACCGCTCCGGGAAACTTCTGGCCCTCGCTCTTCGGCCCGGTAAGCACCGGCATCGCCATCCATTCCTCGGCAAAGGTCCGGTATACTTCCAGAATCGTGCGGGCTTCCTCCTCCGCCTCTTGCTGCGTCGCATGGGCGGTGTGGCCTTCCTGCCACAAAAACTCTGCGGTCCGCAAAAACAACCGCGTCCGCATCTCCCAGCGCACCACGTTGGCCCACTGGTTGATCAACAGCGGCAGATCGCGATAGCTCTGGATCCAGTTCTTGTACGTGTTCCAGATAATGGTTTCCGATGTGGGCCGAATGATCAATTCTTCTTCGAGCCTGGCGTCCGGATCGACCGCGATGCCCTTGCCGGGAACCGATTTGAGCCGGTAATGCGTCACCACGGCGCACTCCTTGGCGAAGCCCTCGGCCATTGCTTCTTCGCGGGCCAGGAATGACTTGGGAATAAACAGCGGAAAATAGGCGTTCACATGACCGGTGTCCTTGAACATGCGATCGAGAGCGGCCTGAATCCGTTCCCAGATGGCGTAGCCGTGCGGTTTGATGACCATACAACCCCGCACATCGGAATTTTCCGCAAGACCCGCCCGCTGGACGATGTCCAGGTACCACTGAGAGTAGTCCTTGCTTCGCGGTGTGATTTTTTCGGCCATGGTAAATCCTTTGCTCCCTCTCGCGGAGCGAGAGGGCTACGAATCATGAGGCGGACAATGAGGTTTATATTATTTAAGATAAAATAGAGGAAGACTCCTGGAACCAGCGCGGCAAAAGCTGTGTCCGATCCGCCGCCGGTACATCTCGCTGCCGGCAACGCACTACGATAAAAGGGATGCAAAGGAGCCACCGCCGGTTCGGGGGTGTGGTTTTTTTACGGAGCTGAGATATGGCAACGCAGCAGGTAGCCTCTCAAACTGTCTCCCCAGCCGGACAAGCCGGCGGGAGAAGTGGTGCAACTAATGGTGATGTCGATGTTGCCGAGACCAATGAGTGGCTCGACTCCCTCGAATCGGTAGTGCAAACCCGCGGCGTTGAGCGGGCCGGCTTTTTGCTGAGAGAACTCAAGCACAAGGCCTACCGCAGCGGTGTGGAAATTCCATTCACCGCCAACACGCCCTATATCAACACCATTCCCGCCGACAAGCAGCCTCCGTTTCCGGGCAGCCGGGAAATTGAACGCCGCATCAAAAGCATCGATCGCTGGAACGCGATGGCCATGGTCGTACGGGCCAACAAGCATGAAGATGGTATCGGAGGACATATTTCCACCTACGCTTCCCAGGCTACGCTTTACGAAGTCGGTTACAATCATTGCTTTCGCGGTCCCGAGGCCGAAGAAGGTGGCGACCTGGTTTATTTTCAGGGCCATGCCTCTCCCGGCATGTACGCGCGGGCGTTCCTGGAAGGACGGATTACCGCCGGCCAGTTGGAAAACTTTCGACGGGAACTCGCTCCGGGCGGCGGCCTATCTTCCTATCCGCATCCCTGGCTGATGCCCCATTTCTGGCAATTCCCGACGGTCTCCATGGGCCTCGCCGCGATCATGGCGATCTACCAAGCCCGCTTCAACCGCTACCTCGAACATCGTGGACTCAAGGATACCTCCAAGCAACGGGTCTGGTGCTTCCTGGGGGATGGTGAAACCGACGAACCCGAAACCCTGGGCGCGTTGACCCTGGCATCCCGCGAAGGACTCGACAACCTGATTTTCATCATCAATTGCAATCTGCAGCGGCTCGACGGCCCGGTGCGCGGCAACGGCAAAATTATTCAAGAACTTGAAGCCGCCTTCCGCGGCGCTGGCTGGAACGTCATCAAGGTGGTTTGGGGGAGCAACTGGGACCCGCTTTTGGCTGCCGACAAGTCCGGCCTGCTGGTCCAGCGCATGAATGAAGTAGTCGATGGCGAATTCCAGCGCTACACGGTTGAATCCGGGGCCTACATCCGCCAACACTTCTTTGGCAAATTTCCCGAGTTGGTCCGATTGGTGGAGCATCTTTCCGACGAACAGATTCAAAAACTGGCGCGCGGCGGCCACGATCCGGAAAAAGTCTACGCGGCATACAAGGCGGCCATGGAACATAAGGGATCGCCCACCGTAATCCTGGCGGCAACCGTCAAAGGCTACGGGCTCGGCGAAGCAGGCGAAGGCCGCAATATTACCCATCAGCAAAAAAAACTCAATGAAGAGGAACTGAAGGAGTTTCGCACGCGCTTCGGCATTCCGATCTCCGATCAACACGTCGCCGAAGCTCCCTTTTACAAGCTGGCCGAGGATAGCCGGGAAATGCAGTATTTGCGACAGCGGCGCCGCGAACTCGGCGGGAGTCTCCCCCAGCGGTGCGCCAGGGTGACGAGCGGCGAGACAACTCTTCACTCTCCACTCACTACTGACCGCTCACCACAATTTTACGATTTCTTCAAAGGCAGCGGCGAAGATACTCCCAGCACGACATCCGTGTTTGTCGCGATTCTGCGCCGGCTCATGAAGGACAAGGATATCGGCAAATGGGTGGTCCCCATCATTCCGGACGAGGCCCGAACCTTCGGCATGGATGCCCTCTTCAAGCCCTTCGGCATTTACTCCAACGTGGGCCAGCTCTATGAACCGTTTGATGCCAAAACCCTGAAAGCGTATCGGGAGGCCCAAAACGGCCAGATTTTGGAGGAAGGCATTACGGAGGCCGGATCGATGTCGTCGTTTATTGCCGCCGGCACGGCGTATGCGAATCACGGCATCCCGACCATACCGTTTTTCATTTACTATTCCATGTTCGGGTTTCAGCGCATTGGGGACCTAATCTGGGCCGCCGCCGATATGCGAACTCGCGGCTTTCTGCTCGGAGGCACTGCCGGTCGCACCACTTTGATGGGCGAAGGCCTGCAGCATCAGGACGGGCACAGCCATATTCTGGCCGCAACGGTTCCGAACCTTGTCACTTATGATCCCGCCTTTGCTTTTGAGTTGGCTCTGATTATCCAAGACGGTATCCGCCGCATGTATGAGAAGGGTGAAGACATCTTCTATTACATCACCCTGGGGAACGAAAAGTATCCGATGCCACAGATGCCGGAAGGAGTCGAAGAGGGCATTTTGAAAGGCATCTACAAGTTCCGCCCAGCGCGTGCCAAGTCTCCCCACTCCCCACGCTCCAAGGTGAACCTTTTGGGAAGCGGCGCAATTGTGCGCGAGGCTCTGCGCGCCCAGGACATGCTCGCCGAACGATTCGGCATCCAGGCGGATGTCTGGAGCGTGACCAGTTACAAAGAATTGCGGCGGGAAGCCCTGGAGGTTGAACGCTGGAATATGCTGCATCCCATGGAATCGCCCCGGCAAAGTTACCTGGAGAAGGTCATGTGGCCGGGGTCCGAGACCCCGGCTACAGAGCCCATATTTATCGCCGCCACTGATTACATGAAGATGTTGCCGGAGATGATCCAGCGCTGGGTGCCGGGCGGATTGTATTCTCTCGGCACGGATGGTTTCGGCCGGAGTGACAATCGGCCGACGTTGCGGCGGTTTTTTGAAGTCGACGCCGAGTGCATCACCATCGCGGCCTTGGCACAACTCGCCAAACGCGGCGAGATCAAACCCGAAACCGTCCAAAAGGCAATCACGGAATTAGAGGTCGATCCGGAAAAGGCGGACCCGGTTCGGGCGTAAAAGGAGCCGAGTATGGCCAGCGAAATCAAATTGCCGGAATTGGGCGAGAACCTGGAAAGCGGCGAGGTTCTCGATATCAAAGTTGCGCCCGGCGATACAGTTCGCGAAGGCCAAACTTTGCTGGAAGTCGAAGCCGAAAAAAGCACGGTGGAAGTCCCCGCACCATACGCCGGCCGAATCGTCAAGCTCCTGGTGAAAAAAGGCGACGAGGTGCGGGTCAACCAGCCCATTTGCCAAATCGAAGCTGGCTCAACTCAGAAGAATGGAGAATCTGCACCTGCGCGGCCAAAAGAGGAATCTCAGACATCGGCGGCTGAGCAACCGATTACTGAACGGGGACCGACAACCGAGTCCCCCAAGGAAAAGGCGGCTGCCAAGCCGTTGCAAAAGGAAGTGGATCTTGGCGACAGATTCGAAGACAGGGTCAAAGCAGACCATACTTCTCCAATCGCAAATAAGTTGGTGCCGGCGGGTCCCGCCACCCGAAGGCTGGCCCGGGAATTGGGGGTCGATTTACAGCTCGTTCCTGGCAGCGCTCCCCGAGGGCGGGTCACACAGGAAGACGTCAAGAACTTTGTTCGCCAGTTGGCCGGCACGATCCATGATGGGAGACAAACCTGGGTAGCCGCTCCACCGCTTCCCGATTTTGAACGCTGGGGCCCGGTCGAACGCCGGCCGTTGGACCCGATTCGCCGCCGGACGGCCGAGCAAATGAGTTTGGCCTGGAGCCAGATTCCCCATGTCGCCCAGCACGATGAAGCGGATATTACCGACCTCGATGCCTTTCGCCGCCAGGAAACCGGCAAGGAACCGAAGCTCACCATCACCGCGTTTGTCCTCAAGGCGGCCGCGGTGGCGCTAAAACAATTCCCGCAGTTCAATTGCAGTTTCGACGCGGTGGCGGCACAGTTGATTTTCAAGCGCTACTATCACATCGGTGTCGCTGTGGATACCGAGCGGGGATTACTCGTTCCCGTTATCCGCGATGCGGACAAAAAAAGCGTGCGCGACCTGGCCGCAGAATTAACCGAAATCGCTGAACGTGCCCGTAATAACAAAATAACCATCGAGGAAATGCGCGGCGGCACCTTTACCATTACCAATCTGGGTGGCATCGGCGGAACCGGCTTTACGCCCATTGTGAATTATCCCGAGGTTGCAATCCTCGGTCTCGCCCGGTCCAAGTTGCGACCAGCCGTAAGAAACGACCAGATTGTGCCTCGCGTGATTTTGCCGTTGACCTTATCCTATGACCATCGCGTGATTGACGGCGCCGACGCTGCCAGGTTCGCGCGGGGGCTTGCAGAAATGCTGGAGAATCCATTGAAGATGTTGGTGCATGCTTAGAAACTATCTCAAATAGGGGTCAGACCCCGTGATTTTAGGGGGTCTGACCCCTTTTTGAGATAGTTTCTCAGGAATGAGTCGAAGATTGTTGAGGAATGAAAATGGCTGAAATGATGGAGAGCGAACTCGTCGTGATTGGCGCCGGGCCAGGGGGTTATGCCGCGGCGTTTTTGGCGGCTGACAAGGGCATGAAAGTGACGCTGATCGATGGCGCGGCAAAACCGGGCGGATCCTGTCTCCACGTCGGCTGCATTCCCTCCAAGGCGCTGCTGCATGCCGCGAAATTGATTACCGATGTGGCTGAAGCCGGCCCCTGGGGCCTGCAATTCGACATGAAACCGCCGGACATTCATGCTCTTCGCAATTTCTGGTACAAAATCGTCGATACTATGGCGAAAAACCTGCTGGACTTGTGCAAACGGCGGCAGGTGGAATACCTTCAAGCCCGGGCGGTTTTTGCCGATGCGCATAGCTTGCAATTGGATAATGGAAGCAAACGGCGTTTCAAGAACTGCATTTTAGCTGTGGGTTCCAGTCCTACGCGCATTCCGTCCTTGAGTATCGAAACCCCAAGGCTCATGGATTCCACGGCAGCGCTGCATTTGAAGGAATTGCCGAAATCATTGCTGGTTGTGGGAGGTGGTTACATCGGTCTCGAACTGGGTTACGTGTATGCAGCTCTCGGGAGCAAAGTCACCGTTGTCGAACTGACCGACGGTCTTTTGCCCGGCGTCGATCGCAATCTGGTCAGTCCGTTGCACAAACGCCTGGAAGGAATATTTGAGAAAATCTACGTCAACACCAAAGTTGCACAGCTATCGGAAACCGCAAGCGGCCTGCGGGCGAAATTGGAAGGGGACGAGGTGGCGAACAAGGAACCGGTCTTCGATCGCGTGCTGGTGGCGGTCGGCCGCGCGCCGAACAGCAAGGGACTGGGGCTGGAAAATACCAATGTACAACTTGATGAAAAGGGTTTTGTCATCGTGGACGAGCAGCGGCGAACGCACGAACCATCGATATTCGCGATCGGAGACGTGGCCGGCGAACCGATGTTGGCGCACAAAGCCAGTCATGAGGGCAAAGTCGCCGTGGAAGCCATTCTCGGCGAGCCGGCGGTCTTCGAACCGCGGGCTATTCCCGCCGTTGTTTTCACCGACCCCGAAATCGCCTGGTGTGGATTGACAGAAACCGACGCCAAACGACTGAAACGCGAAGTCAAGGTGGTTCGTTTTCCCTGGGCTGCTTCCGGCCGGGCCATGACGTTGTCGCGCACCGAGGGTCTCACCAAGATCGTGCTCGATCCGGACACGGAACAGATACTGGGCGTGGGCCTGGTTGGGGCCGGCGCCGGCGAATTGATCGGCGAAGGCGTTCTGGCTGTCGAAATGGGCGCCACCGCCAAGGACCTGGCGTTAATCATTCATCCCCATCCCACCCTCTCGGAAACCCTCGGCGAAGCGGCAGAGACCTTGTACGGGACCGCGACACATATCATGCGTCCGAAACGATAAAAAATCGTGGAGCGTGGCGCGTGAGGCGTGGGGCGAATCGCCCCACGCCCGACGGTCAAGCAAATCAGGGAAATTCCGGCCCTTCGTTGTTCGAATTATTCGGCGGCGTCAACAATTTGGGAGGTTCATTCGTCAGCACCGGCTTGGGCGAAATCGGCTGAGAACCGGTGTTCGTTTTGCTCTTGGCAACCGGTTGTAACCCCGGCCCAATTTTACCGTCCGAAACCGAGGGCGGTGCCATCGCCGGATCGGCCAGGGGGGGTTCGCCCGTTGGGGGTTCGCCCGTTCTGTTTCCAAACATTGGCCCATCATGGTTCTTGGAACTGCGATAGCCGGCCAAATGATACTGGACCAGGACGCTGCGCGCATGAAGCCGAACGCGCATGGAACTATCCTTCTCCGTTGCGTTTTCGATCGCCGAACCCGCTTGCTGCGACACCGGGCGCAATTTCCCCAAACTCGAAACGGCTTCCATCCTGACACCGGTCTTCGGATCGTTTTGAGCCGTTTCCACCAGGTTCTCCACGATCTCAGGAAATTGGTTGGGATCAAAACTCCGCAATTCCTGAGCCGCTTTCTCACGCTTGTGGGCGTCCTGGTCCGTGCGCAGCGTCATAATTAAAGCGGGAACCCGCGTGGCCGCGTCCGGCTTGCCCTGCCGGTGGAAAAAAATACCGCCGAAGGCCGGCGCAGACAAATAGGCCGGCACCAAAAGCATCAGGAGCGAACGATACCTGTTCATGGTGAGGCTCCCTTTCAGGGCGAGGTTTCCCATTGAACCCTAAATAATGCATCGGTTGCCATAACCTGCCACGGTTGCCAAAACGCGCCAATTTTGCATGCCGTATGCAATTGGACCTGTGTATCGCCGTTACAAATTTCCGTGATATGTTGAAATAGTCAAACTGTTCGGAAACTGACGATGGCAGCAATTTTGACGATGCTTTTCTTGTTGGGATTTATTCCCCTGGTGAAGGCCTGGCTGAGTTACCGGCAAACGGCCATGGTCCACACACTCAACTGGACCCTGATTGCCTGGGCGGCCTGGGTCTGGTTGGTTTCGAAGCCTTTCGACCCCGAGAATCAGCACTCGGCGGCGTGGCGTTATTTGGCTCTGGCGTTAACCGGCTGTGCAATGGTCGCGGTTTTGGGTGCGCGCCGGCCGGGCGCAGTAGCCTGGAATCTGGTGGTGCTGGGCCTCTTGGCGGTTGAACTGTTGCCGCTTGCCGAAAACCTTTTTTTCGGCAGCCGATTGCACCTGGAATGGTTCCGGATTTTATTACTCGCCGCGGTGTTTGCCGTCGGGTTAGTCAATTACTTGCCGACTCGTCTTGGGCCGGCAGCGATTTGGCTCATGCTGGTACTCACATGCGAATTGCTGGACTTTCCAGGTCAGGAAAAAATTGAATCTCTCAACGCCCGGATTTTGTTTGCGTCTCGAATCGGGTTGGCCCTGGTACCGTGGTGTGGTTTTCTGCTTCTTACATGTAATCGGTCTCCGCGAACGGAGTTCGACCGGGTTTGGCGCGCCTTCCGGGACAGCTTTGGTTTGGTTTGGGCTCAACGAGTGCGCGAACAATTTAATCGTTCGGCTCATCACGCTGGCTGGCCTGTGACACTGTCTTGGAGCGGACTTCGCCGGTCGACCGGGTCCGGTACAAACTTTTTTCCCAATCAATTGGAGATGTTGGAAAACTTGCTTGCGTTGCTGAAACGATTTGGACCCGCCGAGGGAATAACCAAGTCGGATCAATAGCCCCGAGATCCGGCGCCAAATCGCGGCATATTCCCGGTAGGTCCAATTCCGTCAGTATTGCTGGTGTTTGCTTTCTTTAGCGGATTGTCGCGCTGCGCTTCCTTGGGATAAGTCATGGGAGAACTGAACCGCGTATCATTTTCGGGCGGAACGACCAACTCCTCGGGAAAGGTCGGCGGTTTGATCTGGGAATCTGTGGTCCAGCAGCCCAGACTGAACAAGAGCAGAGAACTGAATAAAGTTCTTCCCGCCCGCTTTCCCCGCATGGGTTCCCTCCCGCGGATCGAAACCATGTTCTTGAGTTTTCGAACTTCCGGGGCGGGAAATATAGCCGATGCCGGAATAGAGTCAATATGAGAACTGCAACATTGGCAGGCTGCCCGTGCCTTCCCCAATTTGCGGTTTCCCCTTATTTCCACGTTTTCGCAGCTTGAAAGCGCTTGGCCACTGCATTCCAGTTCACGACGTTCCACCAGGCATCCACATAATCCGGCCGCTTATTTTGGTACTTGAGATAGTAGGCATGTTCCCAAACGTCGATCCCCATGACTGGGTACTGGTTTTCCATGAAGGGGCTGTCCTGGTTCGCCGTACTGAGTACTTGTAGTTTGCCGCCAGCCATCACCAGCCAGGCCCAGCCGCTGCCGAACCGGCCCACCGCGGCCTGCTTCATCTGAGCCTGAAAAGTTGCGAAATCCTTGAATGCGGAAGTGATTGCTGTGGCCAATTCCCCTTCCGGCTTGCCGCCGCCCTTGGCCATGATTTCCCAGAACATGGTGTGGTTGGCGTGGCCCCCGCCGTTGTTGCGCACCGCGGTACGGATGCTTTCCGGTACCTGGTTGATCTCGCGCAAAAGTTGCTCGATGGATTTATTCTGCAAATTGGCGTGGCCTTCGAGTGCCTTATTGAGGTTATCCACGTAGGCCTTGTGATGGCGGTCGTGATGGATCTCCATCGTCATTGCATCGATGAAGGGTTCCAGAGCATTATTTGCATACGGCAGCGGCGGCACGGTAAAAGCCATGGCATCCTCCCGGGTGTAAAAGCAACTCACCGCATTGGCATAGCCGAACCGTCGGTAAACCGCATGCGGAGAGAAACAGATGATCAAGCATTAACCTGCGATGCTAATATATTCCCGCCTCATTGGCCGGCAACGGACGATATTTTTCTAATCGCAAGTGAAGTCGTCACTGATCGGATGGGCGGTGAAATACCACGACAGATGCTTGACCAGGTAATTGAGGAATTCCAGATAGAACTCGCGCGGCTTCTTGTCGTCCACGGGAATCGGTCCCCTGGTCGAAGGATATTCGCAAGCGAACATTTTCTCTTTTGCATAGTCATCCGGATTCCGCAGGTCGAATAGTTTGATGTTAATCGTCGTGCGCCCGCGAAACAACTGATTGGCGCTTCCCTTTTCATAAAGACTGATGTCCTGAATCTCCAGGAAAACAACCTTGTCCGCCTCGAAATGGTTCCCGACCTCGCGCGGATCCAGATACCAATTGGGGTGCTTGTTCAAATAGTCAAATACCTTGCTGTGAGGGACAAAGATCACTTTATCTTTGTTTTCCGTGCAACGATCCTGCAACTGTTGCGATAACCGGCCTGCCAATTCTCTGCTGAATTCGAAAAAATCCGTGCCGGGGGTGGCGGCGGCATAGGCAACGATGACTATTCTGTACGGCTTGCCGTCCGCAGCAGCCAATTTCAATCCGTTTGCTTCCTCCTTCGGTTCCTGGAACCCGGTCATCACGAAATAGGCCAGGCTCGGCAAACTGCATCCGGTAGTCAAACCGGCAGCCAATATGAGAAGGCCGGCCAGGCGCCAGCGCCGCGATTGTCCAGCCATCTTAGATCCTCCGTGAAAAAGCATGAATTTTCCTTTTACAGCAGCCGATCAAAGCCAATGCATCACGACTACGATCACCCACCGCCCCAACAACAGAATCATGTAGAAGGCGACGGTCCAGGTCAAAGCTCGTTCTAGCGAGGCGATCCACAGCAGCCTGCCTCGCAATGCGCAAAACAAATTCCAGGGAATTACAGCCGCGCAACTTAGCGCCAGCAGCGTGCCGACGGCATTAGCCCGGAGCGAATTCGCAATGTCCCCGCGAACCAATAGGGCAAAACTTGTCGTCAGCCCGCATGAGGGGCATGGCACCTGGGTTGACTCGTAAAATGTACACGGCGGCAGCCCCAGTTGCCGATGCGTCTCCAGGCGCAACGGATATCCATCCGGTCCATACGGATTCACGATCACCGCAAGGACGAAAACGGCAACCAACCCCACGGTGATCAGCAGCAAGGTCACACGAACGGAAATTGCCACTTTACACTTGACCGCAGATGGATCCCGAATACGCTCAATTGCTTGCAATGGACCGGGAACGATAGCGTTCACCCCTCCTGGGAGCAAGGCCAAAAATGTGTCCGATGCCTGGCCTGGATATTTTTACTATAGGAGAAATGGACACTTTGGAGGAATTGATTATCCTTCGCTCACCCGGCCAATTTCAGAGTTGTTTGCGGAAGCACCAACTTGCCGGTCTCCGCCCATGTTTCTGCCAAATCGTTTACGTAGCCGATTTCCGCCTCAATGTTTTGGCGAAAATGTTCGATTTGCGTCCTTTCGAAATTCGGGGGAATAACAATCGGCGTTCCGGTCACACAGGTTGCCAGGCTGTAGGGTTTCGGGATGACAAAACGGTCCCAACTATCCAATCGCCAGGCCTCGCGATAGCCGAAACCTGTGGGCACCACCGGCAATCCGGTCCGCCCTGCCAGTGCAATCAATCCAGGCTGAACGCGCCTTCGTGGGCCTCGCGGACCGTCAACCATGATGCCTAAATGCTTTCGCCTACCCAGGCGAATAATTTTCCGGACCGCTTCCACTCCTCCCCGCGTGGATGACCCCCGAATGGTCTTTAGGCGGAGATGCCGGGCTATCTCGGCGATCAGTTCGCCATCCGCATGCTGGCTGACAATAACACAAAAATCAGTTCGCCGGCATTGATAAACTCCCAGCATGATATTTTCGTGCCAAGTGACATAACAATATCGTTTGGAACAATCTTTTCGCCGCGGATCCAAATAAGGCACAAAGGAATTAAAACGAAACTGTATCGTGTTCATCCAAGAGCGAAATGCAAAAGATGCCGCCAGTCCCAGGCTTTTGATCAGAAGAGGATGACGGATTCTCATGATTTCCATCCGGACTACGGGCCAGGGGTTAGGGGCTTGGGGTTAGTAGGGTTCTAGTTAAACATGGCTTTACTGCTGGTCAGCCGGTCCTCCTGACCCCTATTCAGGCCAGGTACCGCTAAAAACCTCCACCGCAGGGCCAGTCATATATACATGATTATCAGTTTCCGACCAATAGAGAGATAAATCCCCACCTCGAAGGTGAACGACCAACCGCCGTTGGGTTCGGCCCGATAACACGCCCGCAACCGCCACGGCACAGGCTCCCGTACCACACGCCAGCGTTTCCCCGGAACCCCGCTCCCAAACCCGCACTATCACGTCGTCGGGTCGGATTATCCGAACAAACCCTACGTTGGTACGGTTCGGAAATGCGGGATGCTTTTCAATGATAGGTCCGCTACCCAAAACCAACGAATCGGTGATTTCCGGAACATAGATGACGCAATGCGGATTCCCCATGGAAACGCAGGTCGCTTGAAATTGTCGATCACTGGCGGTAATTGGCACATTGGTCGGCGGTTTGCCGATCAAGTTGGTTGGTATTTGCGCTGCCTCCAGTATTGGCTCGCCCATATTCACCTTGACGTTGCGCACAACGCCCGTGGCAATTTCCAGGTCCAAGGCAAGAACGCCACGCCCGGTTTCCACCGTGAGGGTCGGCTTGCGCACAATGCCGCGATCATACACATACTTGGCCAGGCAGCGAATGCCGTTGCCGCACATCTCGGCCTCGCTGCCGTCCGAATTGAACATGCGCATGCGCGCATCCGCTTTGTCCGAAGGGCAAATCAAAATGAGGCCGTCGGAACCGACACCGAAGTGCCGATCGCTCACGGCCCGGCTCAAGCCGGCTGGATCGTGCGGCATCGGATTGCGGAAACAATCCACATAAATGTAATCATTGCCGCACCCATGCATTTTTGTGAAAAACATGCAATGTTATTCCCATTCAATCGTTGCCGGCGGTTTACTGCTGATATCGTATACGACGCGGTTCACGCCTGAAACCCGATTTATGATTCGCGTGGATATTTTGGCCAGCAAATCATAGGGCAGCCGGGACCAGTCCGCGGTCATGAAGTCGTCCGTTTCTACGGCTCGAAGGGCAACCACGTTCTCATACGTTCGCCCGTCCCCCATCACCCCGACTGATTGAACCGGGAGGAGCACGACAAACGCCTGCGCGGTTTTTCGGTACCAACCCGCGCTTTTGAGTTCGTCCAGCAGAATGACATCCGCCTGGCGGAGAATATCGAGCCGTTCTTTCGTAACCGGGCCCAGGCATCGTACCGCCAGGCCGGGGCCGGGAAACGGATGGCGCCACACGATTTCGTCCGGCAGGCCCAATTCGTTGCCCAGCCGGCGGACCTCATCTTTAAACAGATCCTTGAGTGGTTCAATCAACTCAAAGCCCAGTTCCTTGGGCAAACCCCCGACGTTGTGATGCGTCTTGATGTTGGCGGCCGGGCCGTCCGCGTTAGCACCGCTCTCAATGACATCGGGATAGAGCGTGCCCTGCGCCAGGAAATGGGCATCCGGAATCCGCCGGGCTTCGTCTTTGAAAACATCGATAAAAACGTGGCCGATAATCCGGCGCTTTTCCTGAGGATCCGAAACTCCCTCCAGCGGCTGGAGAAACCGCTCGCGGGCATCGACGGCGTGTAGATCGGCCTGGAAGTGTTCCCGAAACGTCTGCGCCACCTTTTCCGCCTCGCCATGGCGTAACATGCCGTTATCCACGAAGATACAGGCCAACTGGCGGCCGACGGCCCGAATCAACAGGGCGGCGGTCACCGACGAATCCACTCCTCCCGACAAGCCGCAAATGATCCGCGATTTGCTGATGCGTTTCCGAAGATCGGCAACCGTTTGATCCAAAAACGACCGGATCTGCCATAAGCCGCGGCAGCCGCAAACGTTGTACAAAAAATTCCGGAAAATCTGGTTGCCGTACTGCGTATGGCTGACTTCCGGGTGGAACTGCAGGCCGAATATCGGCCGGTTCTTGTGGCGAATCGCGGCCGCGGGGCATGTATCCGTGGAAGCCAGCGGCACAAAATCGCTGCCGGTGGTTTGGACCTGATCGCCATGGCTCATCCATACGATGGATTCCTTCGGCAACTGGGTGAAAAGGCCGTCGGCTTCCAGAATTCGGCATTGAGCCCGGCCGAATTCCCGGAAGCGCTCCGGTTGGACTTTCCCGCCCATGAAATGGCAGGCCAGTTGCATGCCGTAACAAATCCCCAACACTGGTATGCCGAGCTGGAAAATCTTCGGATCAAATGAGGGAGCGCCCGGCTCATAAACACTCGCCGGGCTGCCGGAAAGAATGATGCCGCGCGGTTTCAATTCCGCGACGCGCTCCGCCGGCAGATCGTGGCGGACGATCTGACAGAAGACGTTTTGTTCCCGGACCCGGCGGGCAATGAGCTGGCCGTATTGCGCCCCAAAATCGAAAATAAGTATCCGTTCATTTTCGGGCAATGGTTCCATGTCTGTTAACTTGCTCCGTGCTGTCGATCATTCCCTCGTTAGCGCGCCGGGCTAAGGTTTGGCTTCCCCAATTCCTGAGATCGCATCGTTGCGGCCTCGACCGCATCCATCAAGGCCGCACGGATGCCGCCGCGTTCCAGAGCATGCAGCCCGGCAATGGTGGTACCACCCGGGCTGGCTACCATGTCTTTTAGAACTCCGGGGTGGGTGCCACCTTCCAAGACCATTTTGGCAGCTCCAAAAACGGTCTGGGTGGCCAACGCCGTCGCTACGTCCCGCGGCAAACCGACCTCAACCCCGCCGTCACTCAAGGCCTCGATCATCACAAAGACAAATGCCGGCCCGCTCCCGCTCAAACCGGTGACGGCGTCCAGTAGATGTTCCGGCAGCCGAAAGGCAATTCCCACCGCCTTCAGCAACCGTTCCACCAAGAGAGTATCTTCGTCTGTGGCGCCCTCTCCAGTTGCGTATGCCGATGCACTCGCCCCAACCAGGCAGCCGGTGTTGGGCATGACGCGAATCAAACGGCAAGCCTTCCCCAGCCCGGCGCTCAAGCTCTGCAATTTGATCCCGGCGGCAACGGAAATCACCAAATGCCGGGACGCAACCACGGACCGAATGTCGTTCAGTAGCGCCGGAATTGTCTGGGGTTTGACGGCCAGCACCAGCACATCGCTCCCGGACACAACTTCCCGGTTATCTGCCGTGGTTTTCCCTTTGGTTTCGGTCGCAAATGCATTCCGCGCCTCCGGCACCGGGTCGCCCGCCAGAATTTGTTTGGGAGAAACGAGCCCGGCAGAACTCCAACCCTTCGCCAGGGCAGTGGCCATTTTGCCGGCTCCCAAAAAGCCGAGCCGGAAGTCATGTGCGTTGGCCATTAATCGGCCTACCTTCTTGTGCCGGGAGCTCAAGCACCGGTTATCGTTCTAGCCGTAAGTTCGTATCATACTGAAACAACGGCTTTTGCGTAAATGCAGGTTAAAAGTCCCCCCTGGAAATCCTTTCCCAAATGAAAAACCATGCTTCATGACGATTCATCCTTTTCCACCCCGGCAACCAGCGATCAACCCTGGTGGCGTGAACTGAGCCGGTATCACTGGTTCGTTTTCGTCGTGGCCGCCCTTGGCTGGTTGTTCGACACCATGGACCAGCAGTTATTCGTTATGGCCCGGAATCCGGCAGTTGCGGAATTGTTGCGAGCTTCCCCCGGGGAAGACATCGTTAAGCAATGGGGGCCAGCGACAACCACCATTTTTATGATTGGTTGGGCCACCGGCGGCATAATTTTCGGCATCTTGGGAGACCGAATTGGCCGGGTCAAAACCATGGTGCTAACTATCTTGCTTTATTCGCTATTCACTGGACTCAGCGCTTTTTCTCGAAGTGTTTTTGACTTTTCTTTTTACCGGTTCCTCACCGGATTGGGTGTCGGTGGGGAATTTGCTGTCGGGGTTGCTCTGGTAGCGGAGGTCATGCCGGACCGAGCTCGACCCCATGCGTTGGGAATGCTTCAGGCTCTGTCGGCCGTTGGTAACGTTACGGCTGCCCTTATAGCCATTACTTTGGGTAAGTTGCAGGAGAAGGGTATCATTCAAAGTTCTTGGCGTAGCATGTTCATCATAGGGATTTTTCCAGCCGTTTTGTCGGTGTTCATTATGCGCCGACTCAAAGAACCCGAACGTTGGACCCAGTTGAAAGCACTGGGTACCGCCAAACAAAAGCTCGGTTCCTACCGTGAGCTCTTTGGCGACCCGCGCTGGCGTCGCAACGCGATTGTTGGTTTGTTGATGGCTTCGTCGGGCGTCATTGGCTTGTGGGGCATTGGTTTCTTCAGTTCGGAACTTGTAAGTTTCGTTTTTCGGGAGTATTTTGAGAAACCGGAATTGAATTTAACGCATGAAGAGGTTAATGGCAATGTTGCCTTCTGGGTTGGAATCAATTCTCTGTTGCTCAATACCGGTGCCTTCCTCGGAATTTATGCATTTAGCCGGTTTACAGCACATACAGGCAGAAAACCTGCCTTTGCATTGTCGTTTTTTCTCGCCATGGCGAGTACGGCCTTTACTTTTTGGTATCTCAAGGAATTTTCTGATGTTTTTTGGATGATTCCCACGATGGGTTTTTGCCAATTGGCGTTGTTTGGTGGTTATGCGATTTATTTCCCGGAACTATTTCCTACCCGCTTACGAAGTACTGGAACCTCGTTCTGCTATAACGTGGGACGCTACGTCGCCTCTATTGGCCCGTTAACCTTAGGCCAGTTAGCCAGCCAAGTTTTCGGCCATCATGGAACCGTCCTGAGTTGGCGATATGCCGGAGTTACCATGTGTGCATTTTTCCTCCTTGGTCTGATCGCCTTACCCTTCGCTCCGGAAACCAAGGGCAAACCCTTGCCGGAATGATCTGTCAGCAACTTGTGGAGCGTTACCGATGCACCTGAATCCACCCGAATGGCTAACCCGCCGGGGCGGTTCCTTGCGAACGGGCATCGACGGCGCTTCTTGCGTCGTTATGTTCGATAATCAGCCGCAGTATACTCTGAAACCGATCCCGGCCAAGGGAAAATACTCTTTTGAAATCATGCAAACCGTCAACGGCCGCCGCCTGGAATGTTCACAGATCTTTTCAGCTCCCGAAGAGGCCTTGCAAGGTGGGCTTGAGCAATTGCGCCAATCACTCGGCTGGTAATGTCCTGTTTTACACTTCCAACCATTCGCCGGGCTTTAGCACCACCGCTTCACATTTCGTTTCCTTTTGAACCCGCTTGGCCCAGCCGTTGGCGTCCTGGGCGATTAAATCGAACGTATTATAATGAATCGGCAAAACTTTTTTCGGCTGGATGAGCTTGACGGCGCGCAAGGCATCATCCGGCCCCATCGTGTAATTGTCGCCGATGGGCAGAATTGCCAGGTCGATCCCTTCCTCGCCGATGAGCCGCATGTCGCCGAACAACCCCGTGTCGGCGGCATCGTAGACTTTTTTGCCGTCGTTGAAAGAGAACAAGAAGCCGCACGGGTTGCCGCCGTTGGCGCCGTCCGGCAGCGCCGACCCGTGAAAAGCGAGCGTCAATTTCACCCGACCGAACGAAAAGGCGTGGCTGCCGCCGTGCTGCTGCCCGTGCACCTTGGCCAGCCCGTGTTTTTTTGACAGCCATTCGCTGATTTCGTAATTGGTGACCACAGTGGCTCCGGTTCGCTTGGCGATGGCGACCGTATCGCCCACGTGATCGCCGTGGCCGTGCGAGACGAGAATGAAATCCGCGGGCACTTTGTCCGCCGAGTCGGCGGCCGCCGGATTTCCCGTCAAAAATGGGTCTACCAAAACTTTTTTGCCGTCGCTCTCGAAAAGTAAGCACGCATGACCTAACCAGCGAACGCGCGTTGCCATGGCAAATTCTCCCCAAAACCTATATGACCGTGCTTGATTCGGCGGCACCTTCGCCCGACGCGCAAGCGAGCCAGGGAGGTGGGTACCTCGCTTGCGCGTCAGGCTAAGGTGCCGGAGATTCCAGCGCGGTCATTTTGCAGTTATACATCCAATTCTTCCGTTACCGCCAACGCTGCCGAGTCCATGATAAAATTGTAGCGAAGGGCGGGATCCTTTCCCAACAGGGTCACAAATGTCTGGTCGGCTTCGAGATTGGATTCGATTTGGACCTGGAGGAGGGTTCGCTGCCGCGGGTTCAGAGTCGTTTCGGCGAGGGTCTTGGGCATCATCTCGCCAAGTCCCTTGAACCGCGTAATTTCCGGTTTGGCGTTCGCACGCAGCGAAGCCAAGATTTCTTCCTTGTGGGCATCATCGCGGGCCCAGAAGGTTTCTTTGCTCACGTCGATGCGATAAAGGGGAGGCTGCGCAATAAACACGTGCCCCTTGCGGATCAGGTCCGGCATGTGGCGAAAGAAAAAGGCCAGAAGCAGGGTCGTAATGTGATGGCCGTCGGCGTCCGCATCCATCAGCAGAATGATTTTACCGTAGCGCAGGCCGTTGATATTGAACTTGTCGCCAACTCCCGTGCCGATTGCGGAAACGAGGTCGGCGAGTTCGGTATTGGCCATCACCTTGTTCAGGGCGAGACCTTCCGAATTGAGAATTTTGCCGCGCAACGGAAGAACGGCCTGGATGCGGTTATTGCGGCCTTGCTTCGCTGAGCCCCCGGCGGAGTCTCCCTCGACAATAAACAGTTCCGACTCATCCGGATCGGTGGATGGACAATCGGCAAGTTTGCCGGGCAGATTTAGTCGGCGTTGCGTCGGCGATTTGCGCTTGACGTCGGCCGCTGCTTCCCGCGAGGCGAGGCGAGCCCGGGCCGCCAGTACAATCCGCCCGACGATCTGGTCGGCCGCGGTCTTGTTGGAATTGAGCCAGGCTTCCAGGGCAGGGCGGACAAAGCCATCCACGGTCGCAGCCATTTCCGGGTTGTTCAACTTTTCCTTCGTCTGCCCCTGGAACATCGGTTCCCGGCAGAAAACCGAAAGAATCCCGACCATGCCTTCGCGAATATCCTCGGCCGTGAGTTGCAACCCCTTGACCGCTTTGATGTCATGGGTTTCGATATAGTTGCGAATCGCCTTGGCAATCCCGTTTTTGAAGCCGTTTTCGTGCGTACCCCCGGCGGATGTGCGAATACCATTGACGTAAGACCGAATGATTTCGTCCGTCGATTCGGTCCATTGCAGCGCCACCTCCATTTTTTCACCGGCGTTTCGCGCCTGCGTGAAGGCCGCCTCGGTCACGGCGGGCTTTTCGGTACCGGTTACCAAACGCGCCAAGAATTCGGGAATGCCGCCCGCATGCGTCAAATCGAACGTCTCGTTCGTAATCTCGTTTTTGAAGGTGATCTTGAGACCGTTATGAATGTAGGACATGTCATCCAGGTGGGCCTTGATCAGGTGCGCATCGAAACGGGTCGTCTTGAAGATGTCCTCGTCCGGTTCGAAATAAATATGCGTCCCGTGGCCGCGGAAGCTGCCGACCTTTTGCAGTTCGGACGCTTTCTTGCCGCGCTTGAAGGTCTGCTTCCATTCGTAACCGTCGCGGCGAATGGTCGCCACCAATTTCTTGGACAGACCATTGACCACCGACGACCCGACCCCGTGCAACCCGCCGGAATGGATGTAGTTGCCGCCCTCACCGAATTTCGCCCCGGAGTGGAGCGTGGTCAAAATTAGTTCCAGCGCAGGCCGTTTGAATTTCGGATGAATATCGACCGGTATCCCCCGGCCGTTGTCGATCACCGTTACCGCGTCGCCGTTCTTTTGCAGGATCACGGTAACGGCATCGGCGTAGTCGTTCAGGTACTCATCCACTGCATTATCCACGAGTTCCCAGACGAGATGATGCAGTCCCTTGCCGTCCACGCCGCCGATATACATCGATGGGCGTTTGCGGACGGGTTCGAGGCCTTCGAGAACGGTGATATCTTTGGCGGTGTAAGCGGTGCTCATGCGTTTTTCTAAATCCCTTTAGCTGAGAATCCTGTTTTCAGTCAATCGAACAACGTCTGCTGTTGCCCATTCTTGCCATTCGGTTTTGTTTTACCCGCCTCCTTCCCTTCGATTTGATCCCAATCAACGAGTTCAATCGGCGGCGGCACGACCCGAACGAAAGTGGTTCGCTTGACGGCCTCAAAGCCCTTCCCGCCGCGGGAGGTAAGTTCGTATTTTTCCCGGCCGAATTCCAGGGTCTTGCCGCCCGAAGTCTCCACCACCATCTTATCAAAGCGGCCGGACATCAATGCCCCGCCCAGGCACTTGTCGTCATCCGCCAGCTTGATTCCCATGACGCCCTTACCGACACCGGAGAGGATGTTGATCTCCTTGATCTTGAAGTGAATGACATGGCCCGATTCGGAAACCAGATAAATGCTTTTCTCGTCTTTGAGAACAGTCGCCATGACCACTCGGTCCCCTTCATTGAGTCGCACGTAGCGCCGCCCCAACTTGTTGGAAGCCGTGCGGAATGGGGCCAGCGGCGTTCGTAGCACTTGTCCCTGCGCGGTCACCACCAGCAAGTACGGACCTGGCCGATCGCCGTTGGCCGACTTTTCATCCGGCGCTGTAAAACGCTCATCGGTCGTGACGGCGTTGACCATCCGCGCCTCATCCTCCAGGCGGAAGAACTTGGCAATCGGCTCTCCGTATCCCGAACTTGCGGGCACCTCGTTGATCCGCATGGTGAAGGCGGTGCCGTCGTCCGCAAGGAAAATCATGTGGTCCAGCGTGCTGCCGGGCGCCACCACAATGACCTGGTCGCCCTCGCGCACGCGCGTGCTTTCGACCGCCGCCAACCGGCCGACGCGCTTGATCCAGCCGTCCCGGGTCAGTACCACGTTCGTATTTTCCCGAACGATGTATGCCTCCGGATCGAAATCGGGGGTATCTTCTTCGGAGACGATGCGCGTCCGCCGGCGTTCGCCGAATTTTTCAGCCACCTCGTTCAATTCCGCCTTGATGACGGCCCACAGTTTTCGCTTTGAGGCCAAAATCGTTTCAATGTTTTCCGCCTCGGCCTTCTTCTCCCTCAGTTCATTCAGGATTTTGCGAATTTCCATCTGGGCGATCCGATAGAGCTGGGCCTCGAGAATGGCATCGGCCTGGAGTGCGTCCAGTTTGAAAACTCTCATGAGCTTTTCGGCAGCATCCGGTTTACCGTCGCTTTCGCGAATGATGCGAATGGCCTTGTCGAGGGCGTTGAATAGGATCTTGAATCCTTGCAGGATGTGGATGCGCCGGCGCAGTTGTTCGAGTTCGTATTCGAACCGCCGCCGCACGGTCGCAAACCGGAAATCGAGGAAATGCCGCAAAATCCCCTTTAGGCCGAGCCGTTCCGGTTGCGGTTTGCCGTCCGCGCCCGGCACTAGGCAGGTCAGGTTGACAGGAAAGCTTTCCTGCAGCGCGGTGTGTTTGTAGAGATACGCCATCACCATTTCCGGATCGGTCCCCTGTTTGACATCGAGAACGATGCGCAGGCCGTCTTTTTCGTTGCTTTCGTTCACGAGATTGGTCAACTGGGGCACCTGGCGATTGGCGATGATATCGCCGATCGCCGCTTCGAGCGTTCCCTTGTTCACGCCATAGGGAATCGAGGTGATGATAATCTGCTGCCGGCGGCCGGTGTCCTCAAATTTCCACTCGCCCTGGACCTTGATGCTGCCGGTGCCTTCCTCGTAGATCTTGCGCAGGGTGCGGCGCTCCGTGACGACCTTGCCGCCCAGTGGAAAATCCGGTCCCTTGATGCGGTCGAGCAGTTGCGCGGTCGAGGCATCGGGGTTTTCAATCAAGTGGACCGCTGCCCGGATCACTTCTTCCAGGTTGTGCGGCGGGATATTGGTCGCCATGCCGACGGCAATGCCCGCCGTTCCGTTGACTAGCAGGTTCGGGAACTGCGCGGGCAGCACCACCGGTTCGTCCTTGGTTCCGTCGAAATTCGGCCGCATGTCCACCGTTCGCTGCCGCAACTCCGCCATGAGCCGTTCGGCGGGGCGCGTCAGCTTCGCTTCCGTATAGCGATAATGGGCCGGGGCATCGCCGTCGACCGAGCCGAAATTCCCCTGGCCATCGACCAGCGGCATGCGCATGACCCAGGGCTGCGCCAACCGCACGAGCGCATCGTACGCCGCCGAGTCGCCGTGCGGGTGATAACTGCCGATGACCGCCCCGACAATGGTGGCACACTTCCGTGGCCGCTCATCCGCGTACAGGTGTTGATCGTGATACATCGTAAAAAGGATCCGCCGCTGCACCGGCTTGAGTCCGTCGCGGACATCGGGCAACGCCCGGGAAGTGATCACCGAAAGGGCATAGTTGAGATAGCGGCGGCGCGTTTCCTGAATGATCGATGCGGGCTGAATATTCTCCGGCATGGAGGCGGCTCTCCCAAGTACTTTGGCAAGGGCTTGAAAAAAGAATTGTATCAATGAGGACCGTAACGATTAAAGCCCAATCCCCAACCGCGAATATGTAACTAAGCTATTGGTAGGTCGAGACTTACAGCGCTCGGCACTCAAGAGGATTAGCCGCTTTGGACAAAAATGGCAACCTCACTCTCTGGAAGTCATCGCCACTGCGAAAAACTGGTCTTCCCGATCCTGCCCATTCGGTAATGTTCCTTGACTCGCATCTCGCCCGAATCCATGCGTGCGGGTCTCCACGCAAGCTATGCCCGCGAATGACCAATGAAAGGACTAATGACCAAATCGTCGTTGCATCCTCCCGTGCAACGACAATCAGTGACCAACCACGACTCACCAATCACCCATGATGACGGTCCACTGACAATTGGCGACGTTATTGCGTCATTGCACACACCCCGACCCGGCTGCATTGCGTGCATTGTACGCAATGCGGGCATTGCACGCATTGCATGCAACGACCGCAACGACTGCAACGACGATGTGACTTCCAAGGACAGCCGGCACCCCTCCGCTGTCCGTTCCCATGGCCGCGTCCCCAATGTGTCCGCCGATGACCGGCTGGGACAGCTCGGGAAGTCTCTTTTGCCAGAAAGCGTATAGTCCGCCCGCGTGAGCCACAGTACGCTGGCGGGTCGCGAGACAACTGTAAGGAATGACAAATGACTGACAACCAAAAAGATTAAAGAAAGTCTTGACAACCGATAGAATAAGTCATTTAAAGTCCTTGATTGCGAATCAGTCGCAGTCGAAAAACGCATTTCGTATCTTCTCGCGTGTCAATCGTGGCCCACGGGAACTTGGCGGTCTCTTTGCAAGGGAGCAACTGATGAACACCGCATGCTCAACTGGTTTCCCCTCGATTCTGCTGCAACCCTCGTTCTTCGCGGAACCGTTCCTCCTGAAGAACACGGCCCGTTCCTCATAAGGGCCTGTCCCCAAGCCCCCCCTCGTTGTCCGCGGCTGTTGCAGCTTCACGGCAATGAACCACCAAAATATTGGGAGCAATAGGGGACAGGTCCACAGAATTCCCTTCCGGTATTTCGAAGGCCGGAGACATCGTCCAACCAGGTCGCGGGTGGGAGGACGAAAACTGTCAAACCAAACTCGGGGACAACCCACTACTGAGGAAGCACCGACCATGGCACCCCAGTCTTGCCAACAATTCGCACTTGCGTCCGGGACGCAAGACATCGAGCCGAAACTCCTCTTCGATACGCAAGCGTTTTTGCAGTATCAGTATCGCGGCCGAACCCCTCGCAGGGTCTGGGTCGAGGCGTGGGAACGATTCTACCGGACCTACAATCCCCTTATCCGCCGTTTTGCGCTTGCCTGCCGGGTGCCCGCTGCTGATCTGAACGACTGCGTGCAGGAGGTTTGGGCGGCGCTCGTCGCCCTCTTGCGGGACTTCCACTACGACCCCGAGCGCGGTCAGTTTCGCTCCTGGCTGTATTCGGTCGTTCACCGCAAGGCCGTCGATGTGCTTCGCGAGCGGACCCGACACAGAATCGCCTGCCTGAGCTCGCCGATGGCAGCTGCACTTTGTGGCCGGGATTCCGATCCCGCGACCGAGTGTGATCGGCACTGTCAGCAGGACGAGGTGCGCCAGCTCCTGGGGAAGCTGCGCCGGCGTGTGTCTGCGCGCAGCTATCGCGTGGTTCAGCTGCGCTGGATCGAAGGTCGAACGACACAGGAAATCGCCGCCGCACTGGACCTGACGCCCCAGCAGGTTCGGGTCCGGGACCACCGCATGAAGCGGAAGCTCCACCTCCTTTTGGACTTGCGCGCCCGGAAAGACTTCTCCAGAGACCGATGACAGCGGGCCGGCGAAATTCATCAAGAATTCACCACAATCCGCGTAACGTTCACACAAGTTGTGCGAATCATAGCTGGTGGGGTCTGCCAGTCTGCCCCACTATCTGATGACCTACAAGCGTAATACTCGGTTCCCATACAACGCGAGCAGGGAAGAGAAGAAGAGACGCAGGGACTCTGCTTGGGAAGCCGCTCAGGGCATGTAGCCTGGGGCCCTCGGGCTGCCTTTCCCTAAGGCACTCCCCAAACCGTTTCGTTTTCTGCCGTCTCTTGTGGTCGTGCTGCCTTCCGGTCTCGGTGCCGCGCTGGTGCTGCTTTGGCAGCGGGCCCTTGCGAGTCGCCGTGCACGGGGCTGCGTGAGCCTTGTCCTTCCACAACCGAAAGGATGGAACTGCAACTTCGACTTTCCAAGGATGATCTGACCAAGACGAGAAGCGTCGGGTGAGCCCAAGCGGGATGCTCACGGCGCGTCGTTCCCCGGATGCTTGGTCTGCGCGCCCGGGACAATGACTATCCGATTTTATTGCAGGCCGGTTCTCAAAGGGAGACCAACTATGAGACCGCTCACCTCCTGGGCTCGGCAGCCGAAGGCGGGTTATTCCCGGGCCCGCGCCAGGGCAATCCAAAGACGCCAGGCCAGAACTCAGCCTGTGCTCGAACTACTGGAAGACCGCACCGCACCCACCGTCACCATTACGAACATCAGCCCCACGCATTCGGACAATGGCGACGCTGATGCGGCCTCCGGCGGCCGCGTCAATCACCTGGCAAGCGTGCAGGGGACGAACCAGATCTTCTACGCGGCCAGCGAATATGGCGGCCTCTTCAAGACCACCGACGGCGGTGATCACTGGTCTCACCTCGATAGGCACCTGCCCCAGGTGACCTGGGACGTCAAGGTCGATCCCAGCAACGCCAGCCGCGTGTACGCGACCTCGTTCTACGACGGCCGGGTCAACAGCATCGCTGGCATCCAGGTAAGTACCGACGCCGGCGCTACCTGGACCAATCCGGCGACGGCGCACCCGCCTCCCGGCTTCGGCGCCGGCACCGCCGGGCAGGAACTGTCCGCGTATGGCATCGGCATCCGCCCGGACGCGACCAACCAGGTCTACATCGGCACGAGCGTCGGCCTGGCCACGAGCACCGACTCCGGTCTCACCTGGACGTTCAGCAACCCCGTTGCGGCCAGGCCCAACCAGGCCGTCTTCAGCGTTCTCGTGCAGGCTGGCGGGCCGACCAGCCAGGGGATCATCGACATAATCGCTGCGGACGGCCACCATCGCTCCACCAACGCCGGCGTCACCTGGTCGGCCAACAACCTGCCGTCCGTGGGCTTTGGCCAGTTGTCGGTTTCTCCGGACGAGTCCTACGTGCTCTTTGCCACGGGCGCGGACAACAATCTCTATGAGTCGGATGATGCTGGAGCGACCTGGACGAACAAGGGCAACCCTAACGCCCAGGGCCGGGTCCCCTTCTCGGTCACCAATAAGCGGGCTGCTTCGGGAGGCAATAACCACTTCGACGTATGGTTCGGCGACGTGAGCCTTTACCGGGCCACCGGAACCACCCCGGCAGTCCCAATGATGGGTGGAGCCAACCGCATCCCCAACTCCGGTGCCTGGGCCGGTGGGTTCACCCGGTCCAATGGCGGCCACGACGACACGGGCGACCTGGTCTTCGACAGGACGGTCACTGTCGATTCGCCCCTGACGATCATGGCCTCGGACGGCGGCGTCTACCGGAACACCAACGGCTCGGCGGTCACCCCCGCCTGGACTCAGCCGACGGTTACCCCGCAGGCGCTATGGACGCTGGGGATGGCAGGCGTTAGCGAGGCTGGCCGATTCGATCTCTACTTTTCCAACCAGGACAACGGCCCCATGGGGAGCACGAACGCCAACGCGGCCACCCCGACCTGGCACATCGAGACATGTTGTGACGCCTTCGACGCGGTGGCCGACGCCAACCGCGTCCTCTACAGCAACGGCTTCTTTAGCGGCGGCCGGGGGATCCGCCTCTTCAAGGCCAACGCCGGGATGACGGGGTCCGCGGAAATCCCCAACTACCCGGACGCGGCGAGCCTGGCCGCGACTTGGACCCCGGTGGACGACATTGCCCAGTTCGGGGCGACCAGTTATGTCCTGGTCATGAGCGACGGCGTCTTCACCACGACGGACATCACCGCCAGCCCGATCGTTTGGACGCAGTTGGGAACTGCCAGCACTCCGGCGAACCCCATTGGCATCAAGGTCGGCATCTCCAGCGGCACCCCCACGTTTTACCTGGAAGCCAATCTCAACGGTGGCGGGCAAGGGGAGAGGGGCGACTCCTTGTGGAAGTTCACTGGCACCGGCTCTGGCACCTGGACCCGCGTCGATAACAACAGTAGCCTCACAGGGGGCTTTGGGGTTTTCGCGGTCGACCCGAATAACCCCAATCGGCTCTTCGCCTCCAATCTGCCAGCCGCGGGGCCAAAAATGGTCTTCTCCACCGACGGGGGCACGACCTGGCAAACCGACGCGGCACTGGACACCATGATGACCGGCGGAGGAGTGTTCAAGTACCAGAACACGTTCGGACCGACGAGCACAACCTTTTCCACCAACGGGATACAGAACTTTCCCCAGCGCCAGGGCTACCCCCAGCCCAGCCTGGTCGCCTACGACCCGACCAACGGCAACAACATCGTGGCCGGCGGCCACGATTCGGGGGTCTTCCTCAGTACCGACGGCGGCACCACCTGGCAACTGCTGGACGACCCCATCAACGGCGACACCTCCACCCAGCACATTCCGCGGCCTTGGTTCGCGGCTTTTGACCACCGGCCGGCGGGCACGACCGAAATCTACATCGGCACCCAGGGACGGGGCGTTTATCGGATGAGTGGCATTACCCTGTCGGTTATGGCCCCCGGCAACCAAACCGCGGCGGAAGGAGCCAACCAGCCGTTTAACCTCGGTTCGTTCACTGATCCGGATGGCGGCCCGTGGTCGGTGGATGTGAACTGGGGCGACATGGGCCCGCATACCACCTTCACTACGACCACGACAGGCTCCCTGGGCACGCGGACCCATACTTTCGGCGAAGAGGGGACCTATACCGTAACGGTCATGGTCACGGATACCACCGGGGGCGACTCGGACTCCAAGACCTTCACCGTCACCGTCAGCGACCCGGCGGTGCTGGCAACTGGTGTGCCGGTCAGTGCGGTCGAGGGCGCGGCGTTCGCCGGCAGGGCGGTCGCGACCTTCACCGACCCGGGCGGCGCCGAGCCGAACCCCAGCGATCCCGATCCGGAACTCAGCCACCACTATACGGCCATGATCAACTGGGGCGATCCGACCCCTCCTACGGCAGGGACGATCACCTTCAGCGCCGGCACCTTCACCGTCAGCGGCAACCACACCTATGGTGAGGAAGGGACCTTCACCGTCACCACAACCATCAACCACGAGGGCATCATCACCGTCACGACCAGCACCGCCTCCGTGTCCGACCCGGCGGTCCTGCCCAAGGGCGTGCCGGTCTTCGCGGTCGCGTGCCGGACCTTCACGGCAGAGGTCGCGACCTTCACCGACCCGGGCGGCGCTGAGCCGAACCCCAGCGACCCCGACCCGGAACTCAGTCACCACTACACCGCCATGATCGACTGGGGCGACCTCACACCGCCATCGGCGGGCACGATCACCTATAGCGGTCCCCCGGGCTCCACGACGGAACCGTTCATCGTTACCGGCACCCACGCCTACGCCCTGGAGGGAATCTACACAGTCACCACCACCATCGACCACGAAAGCATCATCAGCGTCACGACCAGCACGGCCACGATCAAGGACGACATCGGGCTGCTCCTGCTCGATCCGACCGGCAGCAAGTCGCTGTTTGTCACGGGCAACGGCAGTGTCACTGCCACGGAATGCGGCGCGGTGGTGGTGGACTCCAACAACGCCCGGGACGCGGCATTCCTCGCCGGCCATGGCACGGTGACGGCACAGGACATCGACGTCACCGGCGGCGCCCGGACGGTAGGCCACGGCAGTTTCTCGGTGGCGGTCGATCACGAGACCGCCACGCCCGACCCGCTCGGCCTGGCCCTGCCCCCGCCCCCCTCCATGCACTTCCCCGCGGTGCATTATTCCGGGGATGCCCCCCTCACCTTGTCCCCCGGCACCTACGACGGGGGGATCGAGATCACCGGGCACGGCGCGGTCACTTTGCTGCCCGGCATTTATTACCTGAACGGCGGCGGCTTCCGGGTGAGCGGCAAGGGCTCGGTCACGGGGGACGATGTCCTGATCGTGAACGCCCCGGGCGGCCCGGAAGACACGATCGACATCTCCGGCCAGGGGGCGGTAACCCTGACGGCGCTCTCCAGCGGGCCCTACCAGGGCGTGGTGATCCTCCAAGACCCCGCGTCGGCCGACCCGCTGCACTTCACCGGCCAGGGGGCTGTGACGTTGACTGGCGTCGTCTACGTCCCCGATGCACCGGTGAGCATCACCGGCAATGCCAACGTGACCATCAACCCCGGTCCGGGCACGGCGGTGGCGCCACCCCCCATCCTCGGGGCGCTGATCGCCTTTGACCTGAAAGTCGCTGGCAATGGTGTTCTGACCATCAACCCCGACGACCCGGCCGGCCCCGGCGCGCCGTCGAGCCCCGGCAGGGGCCTCTTTGTCTCCCGGGCAGTGAATGCCGGCCTGAACGATGGTGACAGCGCGCAAGGGGATGACGCATTCCTGGGTCAGATTGTGTTTCTGCTGTCCAGGGATCAGCAGGCGGGCCGGCCCAGTCCGGCGTCGGCTCCGGTCACCCGGTCGGGTGCGGGCACGACCGCGGCCAGTCCGGCTGCCCTGGATTGGTTGTTCTCCGGCAACTCTGGCGACACGGGATCGGCCTGGTCGCGCGAGAACGTGCCTGCCGATCGCTCGCACGCGGCCTGGGTGGACCCGCTCGGCGGGCAACTGGTGGACGAGTTGCTTTCCAGTTTGGTTCAGGTGGCGTAACCACAACCGTATCGTCGGCCGCGGTTCGGAGAACCGTGAGATTAGCCGCCGCATCAACGGCGATGAGCAACCGGACACACTGACCTACATTCATAACCTCGGGAGGCTGCTACGCAACCAGAACAAGCTGAGCGACGCGGAATCCAACCTCCGAGCAGTCATTGAGAAGGGCGGACGTACCCTCGGCCAGGCACACCCAATCACGATGAGCGCGCTGACGATCCTCGCCAGCCTCCTGAATGAACAGAAGCGATTCGTGGGAGCCGCCGCGATTCTCGCAACTGTCGAACCCGTAGCCCGCAAGACCGCGAGCGCCGCGAGCGGACGACCTCTCGCCTCGTTGCTGATCAACCTGGGCAAGGCCAGAGCAGTGCTAAAACCGTTCGAGGGGACGGAGGCGAAGCTGCCGAAGGAGACCGAGGGGAAGTCCAAGTAGCCGGGACTCAGCGCGTTTGACGCGCGGTAGCCGCGGCCAACAACGGTCGAATGGTTTGGTAGCCGCAACCGTCAATCCTGTAGTGTTCAGTTATGGCAAATGAGGATACGATCATGTTCGCGAGTCGGTGGGCACGTTGCATTCGGCGAGTTTTCGCGGCTGGGCTGCTGGCCGTGGTGCTATATGCATCCGGTCCATCGACTGGCCAGGATGTCAAGGCCGGCAAGGGCCAGCAAATTGATTTCATTCCCTCCGGTTACGATGACTATCAAAACATGGTCGATCAACTCGGCATCAAGAAGATGCGCAAAGGTCGCGATGCGAGGGTAAAGGATACTTCCGACGAAGCAACCGCGAATCCCTACAAGGAGACCATGCCCGACCTGATGACCTTCAAGAATGGGACGAAAGTGAAAACTGTGGATCAATGGCCAAAGCGGCGCGCGGAACTCGTCGAGGACTTCGAGCGCGAGGTCTACGGCAGGATCCCCATGAACGTCCCCAGGGTGCAATGGGAAGTCACCAATACCGTTGAAGGCGAAAGCGGCGGCATCGCGACAGTAACCAGGACCCTGGCCGGCCACGTCGACAACAGCGCCTTTCCGCAGGTCAAGGTCACCATTCAGGCCGGCTTCACCGTACCCAAGCATGCCGCAGGTCGGTTGCCGATCATCTTGCAGTTCGGCTTTGCCGGCCGGCCCGGCGGTAATGCGCGCCCGAATTCGTGGACGCAACAAGCGCTAGATAAAGGCTGGGGCTACGGTACGATCAATCCCGGAAGCGTTCAAGGGGACAACAGCAAGCTACGCGAAGGCATTATTGGCGTGACCAACAAGGGCCAGCCGCGCGGCCCGGAAGACTGGGGCGCGCTGCGCGCCTGGGCCTGGGGCGTGAGCTGTTTAATTGACTACTTCCAGGCCAACCCGGATTCGGCGGTCGATCCGACCAAGGTGTGCATCACCGGCGTGTCGCGCTACGGCAAGGCGGCGCTGGTCGCCACGGCCTTTGAAACGCGCATTGCCGCCGGATTCGTCGCCTCTTCGGGGGCCGGTGGCGCCAAGCTGTTCCGCCGCGACTTTGGCGAACTCCTGGAGAACTTGGCCGGGCGGGGCGGGTACCACTGGATGGCCGGTAACTTCCTGAAATATGCGGCGGACGAGGCCACGTTCGGCAAGAAAACCGCGGCCGATTTACCCGTCGACCAGCACGAGCTGATCGCGCTCTGCGCCCCCCGGCTGTGCTTCATCAGCTACGGCGTCATCCCGGGAGATCCAAACTGGGTCGATGCGCACGGCAGCTTCATGGCCGCCGTGCTGGCAGGTTCCGCCTATTGCCTGCTTGGGAAAAAGGATCTCGGCACGCCGGGAGATTACCTGATCGATCAGATGCCCGCAGTCAATACCGTCATCGGCGGCGAGCTGGCCTGGCGGCAGCACGACGGCGGCCACACCAACGTTCCCAATTTCCCCGCTTTCTTTGAATGGGCTGGCCGTTACATCTCCACTCCCGGGTTGCTCAAGAAGAAGTAAGCGTGATGCTTGCTCAATTATCCGACTATTCCTCGACCTGATAAATTAGGGTGGTAACGCTCTCGCCGGACACGGAACCCGTCCAGCGTACCATCTCGCACTGATGCTCCCGGTCGGTGATGTAAACTTCCGCCAACCGATACCGGGCATCACCGACAAGGCGTGGCTTGATTTCTCTGCGTGATTTCTCCGAGTTGATTACCACGGCGGCAACCTGCTTGCGGTCTGGGCTGCGGAAAGCCGCCACCGACAGAGTCGAGGGCACCTTCACCTCCAGTCGGACCCAGCCGGGACGAACAAAGCGCGAGAATTGCTTGAAGGCGTAGTACTTGGGCGTCTTCTCCGCATAGGGGTGGACGCCCTCTTTCCTCTCGCACCCGACGAGAATCAACCCCTCGTCGCGAAACTTTTGGGCTTTCTCGCCCGTATGGATCGGCGCAGGCAGGCTGTACGTCAGGCCCCACCACAGAAACGCATTCGCCTGGGCGTCGACCAGTGCCGCGTGCATATAGCAGGCCGCAGCCAGTGCCTTCTCATGCTCATCCATTTTCGGGTACCAGCCGAGCGTGTGCCATTCCCTTGTATTCCACTGCGCACCGGTGGTTTCGGTCATCCAGATGCGCTTGCCGGCCAACTGGTCCCGCAGGTACCGGCCCAGGGCTTTTTGGCGGGCGTGCATTGCAGCGAGGCCGCCAGGCGCTTCCGTATCTCGGTAGGAATCGTACATGTGATAGCAAAAGATCGATGCCTGCCGGCTCGCGCTGACCGGGTGGAACCGCTTGGCCTCCGCCGCACCATCACCGATGTAGGCCAGGTCCGGGACTGCGAGCTGCACGGGCAGATCGGCGTTCTTGAGCCGGGGGCCCAGCCAGTCGGAAATGAACTCCGCCAGCGCCCCGGGCTCCCATCGGCAGGTCAGCGAACCGGGGACCGAAAAGTTCGGCTCGTTTTGGACGCTCACGGCGTGGACGTTCGCTCCCCAGTCCCGCCGCACCGTTTGCACACGGCGGACGATTTCGTCCGACCAGGCCGCGCGCATCGACGGTTTGAGTGCATACCCCTTCTCGCCGAGGCTATCCAGCCAGTCCGAAACTTTCGGCCTGCCACTCGAGCGTGGTTGCCAGAAGCTCAGGACCACCTTCGCCTGCGGTGCGAGCTTGGTGACCCGCCCGAGGGCGGCGCGGTATTCGTCCGGCGCGCCGGACATCGACACTTCACCCGGTACACGCACGATGGTTGCGCCAAGATCCTCGAAGGCGTAGCGCAGAGCCTCCTCGGAGGCATCAAAGCCCCAGAAAGCCAGCGAGCCGCCAAAGCCATCGATAATTTGCCGATCCTGGGATTGTCTGACGTCAATGATCAAATCATTGGTGGCCCCGCCTTCTTTGCTCTCGGGCCCGGCATCCGCCCGCAGGCAGAGCAAACCCAGCGGCACCCAGAGGACCGCGCAGAGTTTCCAGCTCGCATGGCGCCCCCGTTGTCTCCCTGCCGCCATAGTGCTCAAGCAGATCCTTTCCTTTCTCCCTGATTCCCCGAGGCGAGGGACCGGCGTCACGCGCTGCCGGCGGCGGGGAAATCTAAATGACCATGCATGATTGTCCGGCACCTTAGCCCGAAGCGCTAGCGAGGTCCTCGCTAGCGCTTCGGGCTAAGGCACAGCCGATTCGCGCACGCTGATATAGTCAGGGTTGGTAGCCCTTACCCAACTCGATTGTATACTCGGTCTTTCCGTCCTCAATCTGCAGTCCACCGGGAATGTTGTGCCGTTTTGCGGGTGGCCCCTTCGCGTCCTTGTTACCCCTGAGCAGCGCTGCCGAGTATTTGCCGATCGGCATCCAGCCGATCTTGAACGAGCCGTCGGGCTGAATCGGAATCAGAAATGACTGGCCGGTCTCATGGTACACCTCCAGCCTCACCTTCTCCGTTTCCGGGAAGGTGACCGGCTGGCCGATGCAGGTTAGCCGGCCAATAAACGCATCGACCGTCGGGCCGTCGAAGGACTTCTTCGGGCCGCACCCCGAAAGTCCGAGCAACAGCAACAGGGCCACCCAACCTCGCATGCTCAATTCTCCGGGTCAACCACTTCCCCTCCGGTCGGGGTCATCAGCGCAAGCACGACCGTGTACGGCGTGCCATAACTCAGTGTTCGAACGCTGCCATCGGCCATTGCGACCAGCGCCCCACTGGAGTACGGTCCTCCCCATGCCGAATTGGAAACGTCCAGATCCTGGGCATCTCGGATAATCCGGAAGTGCTGCGACTTGAACCACGGCCAGTCGCTGCGGATCCGATACGTCATCCCCGGAATGATGTGGACGTCATCGGCCGGCCCGGCCGGGATGGCGATGTACCAGGTCGTGTCCGGGCAGAGACCCCGCATCGTGCCGTATGCGTCCGGCCCCCCCCGCGTGATCGGGTCGTCGTAGGTGGCTTGCTCGGCGCCGTTGGACAGCGTGAACGTGCCGGCCCCGCGCCTGTTGTAGATGTTCGTCGCCACCGTCTTGGTCCCCAGCAGGATCGTGCTGGACGTCCCGTCCGTAATGCCGGTGAGCGTACGGTGGAAGGTATGCCAGCCTCTGACCGGCCCCGTCCAGTCGGAGTTGTTCGGGTCGGGGTTACCGACCGGCCCGGTGGTGTTGTCGCCCGAGCCGATCACCATCGCGTTGGCCGCATAATCAGTCACCGCCCCGGCCCTGAAAATGTCCGGCGCGTTTGCGATCGTGCCGTCCCAGGTATCCTTGGCCAGGCCGGTGCCGGGGCGTTGAGGATCAATCAAGACCTTGAGCGGTGTGGTGAAACTGAAGGTCTTGTACATATTGTCCTGTTCGACGTAGGGGAGGATCTTGTAGGCCCAGGAGCATCCGGCGGAGACCTCGGGGCGGGGGATGCTGTAGGTCCATTGGCCCATCCAGGGCCCCCACAGCCAGGCGGTATAGTTCCAGGTCCCGTTGTGGGGCAATTGCCCCTGGGTGTCATGGTAGCTGTGCATGGCCAGGGCCAGTTGTTTGAGGTTGTTCGTGGAATGGGCGCGGTTGGCGGCCTCGCGGACCTTCTGGACCGCGGGCAAGAGTAGGCTGATCAGCACACCGATGATGGCGATCACCACCAGCAACTCAATCAGCGTGAACGCCTTGCGGAGAGGATGCATGAAAAAACTCCTTCAAATTTCTAACCACCGGTTACCACCAGATTAGTCCGGAAATAGTTGAACGAGAATGGCGCGTTATTGAACCCACCGCCCGTATCCGTGACAAGACCCACCTGATAGCCGATTAGCGAGGAAAGAAACGCGAACTCATCCGGAAACGTCGTGCTGGAAAAAGTGCCGGCAACCTCCCACGTGCCCGTGCGATTGAACATGAACGTGACCTGGCTCGGGGTCCCTTCCACCCGTACCCCAACGTAGTCCGTCGTCGGTGCCCAATTCGCGGAGGCAACGTTTCCGTAGATCGGATGTTGGGCAACCTCGTAGGTGCTGGTGATCTGAACGTTGGGCCGGCCTGTTGGGGACGCGTCCCGCGAGTAATAGATGGTGAAGTAGTTATCGGCATCGACGAGGAAGACCAGCCCGGCGTGAACGTAGGCGTCCAGGGAAGCTTGCGACCAATCCGTTGCTACTGCGGTCTCGACGTACCAATTGGCCGGTTGGTCCAGGACGACGAGTGTGGGGATGTTGTGCGCGTTGTTGTACATGTCGTAAAGGGAGCCGTCCTGCGGCAAAATGTCGAGCGAGTTGTCGGAAAAGGAATAATGACTCGGGTCTTCCGTGTTATTGGGATTGTTGAGGGGAACCGTCCATATCCAGGGAATGGAGGGATCGAAGCCGCCGAGAAAATCATCCTCGGTGTCGGCCTGCGCGACGGACCAACCAGAGACAAGAAGTACGCCCACGAGCGCGCCACCTAGCACGACATTGACTGCCTTCATAATGTGTTCCCTTTCTGTTGGAGAGACGAATCGAAGCAAACACTACCTGCTCCTACTTCGCAACGCTGCTGCTAGGCAGCCGCAGTTACAGTGCACCGAATGACGGTTAAGGAACGAGTCAATGACAAAAGGGCCGCAAAGAACACCCCGCGGCAATCCGCGAATCTCGGCCGGAAACCGGGGGCGATCTCCCATATTAATTACTTTGCCGGATTCGCGAACTTCTCACTGGATTTTCTTGAGATTTTTCTCGGCGAGGCGGTGAGAACCCCGGCTGCTGCGGCAAACACGTATATAGAGATCTCTCAAAAGTGGTCGCTGTGGAGTTACGGGCCCATGCGTGACCGTTCTGACGTCGAAGCCATCCTGGACGAGGTCCTGCGAGGGCAGACCGAGGCCTTCGGGCAGATCGTCCGCGACTTTGCGCTGCCGCTGCGCAGTTACCTCGCCAGCCAGGTGCATCACGTCGACGATGTGGACGACCTGGCGCAAGAGGTATTCCTCGCGGCCCTCGGTAACCTGTCCACGTTCCGGCGGGGCGATGACTTCGGGGCGTGGCTGCGCGGGATTGCCCGCAACAAGATCCTTGTCTACTTCCGCACCCAGTCGCGGCGCAGCCAGGCCCTGAAGCGCTTCCGGGATGAGGTGGCCGCCCTGATCGAGGGCGACCTCGAGCGCGACGCCGCGGGCGATTCCGCCGAGATGATGGAACGGCTCCTGCGCTGCGTGGCCCATCTGCCGGAGCGGCTCCGCCGCGTTGTGCGGGCCGGCCTGGACGGCGACAAACCGGCGGAAGTCGCCAAGACGCTGGCTACCACGGTCGGCGTGGTCTACAACTTGCACTACCGCGCCAACCAACTGCTGCGCGAGTGCCTTCGGAAGGAAGTCGAATGATGGATCAGGAACTGCAAGACCTGCTCGCTTGCTGGCTGGGCGACCACGATCCCGGCCCGGTCCGGCGCGACGCGCTGCTCGCCCGCCTGCGCTGCGACGATGACTTCCGGCGGGCATTCGTCGGCGAGATCCGCCTGCTCGGGATTCTCAAGGCCGTGCAAGCACCCGAACCGCGCTGGCTGCGGCTTGAGGATGAGATCGGCTGGTCGGCCCGGCAACGCGAGGACGTCGATGCGCTCGCCCGGCGGGTCGTCCGCGAGGGCGAGCGGCGCCTGCGGGTGCGCTGGCGCCTGCGCTGGTCCCTGGCGGCCGTGGCCGTCCTCGTCGTAGTCGGTCTTTACCTCGCCTTACGCCCTCGCGGCTTCACCCCCGAGGGCCTGGGGACCACGTCGCAGGAAGCGGTCCCGATCGCCACGGCCATCCGGCTGGAGGACGTCCGCTGGGAACCGGGGGACGGCGCGACCCCAACCGAGGGGGGTGTTATCACTCCAGGCCACCTTCGCCTTCAGAGCGGCCGGCTCACGCTGGCCTTCTTCAGCGGCGTCACGCTGAGCGTCGAGGGCCCCGCCGACCTGGACGTATTCACGGCGGATCGCGTCTTCTGCCGCCATGGCAAACTGCGGGCCCGAGTCCCGAGCGGCGCGGAGGGATTCACCGTCCTCGCTGCCGGTTACGAGGTCGTGGACCTGGGCACCGAGTTCGGGCTCAACCTCGAGCCGGGCGGCAAATCCCGCGTGATGGTCTTTAAAGGCGAGGCGTCCGTGTCGTTGCTCGGCAGAGATGGCCGTTCCGTCGGCGGCGCGTTGCTCAATGCCCTGCGGCAGTCCGTTGAGGTCGATCCGGGCAGTGGCCGCATCGAGGAAGTCCCGGCGCAGCCCGAGGCGTTCATTCCGCTCGGGCAGTTCGTTGCGGCGCCGCTGGAGTTGGACGCGGGCTACGCAAGGGCGGTGCTGGCCGCGAAGCCCTGGGGCTATTGGCGCTTTGAGTCGCTCGAGGACGGCCGCGTGCCCAATGAGGTCGCAGGTCGCCCGGCGCTCGGCGCGCTGGGCGGCGTCGAGCTGGAGCAATCCCCCGGCGGCAACCGCTGGGCCCGCCTCCGTCCCGATGATCAGACCCAGGCGTTCCTGATGGCCGGCGAATGGGCGCCTCCACGCGACAAGGGCTACGCGATCGAATTGTGGGTGCAGGCCGACCTCCCCAGCGCGAGCGCCTTCGGCCAAACCGCGCTCGTCGGCCTGATGGCCAAAGATATCCGCGATGCTACCAACCACGTCGCCTATCTGGAACTGGCAGGACGCGGCCGGCGCGTCCCCCACGAGCCGTGCGCAGTCCGCTTCCTCGACCGCTGGCCGCCTGCCATGACCGGCGGCACCGATGTCTTTTCGCGGCGGACGGTCGTGCCGTCGCTCTGGCACCACGTTGTCGGGCAGAAATCCGGCGACACGCTGGAGCTGTACGTGGACGGCGAGCTGGCCGGCCATTCGCCCGCCAAGTCCGATGCGAACGACGCCAAAGATGCCACGACGACGCCCTGTCTCCTCCTGGTCGGTCGGCTCAAGCAGTTCAGCATGCCGCCCGAGATTTCCGAAATCCGCCCCTTCGAGGGGCGCCTCGACGAACTGGCCGTCTACGACCATCCACTGACCCCCGACGAGATCCGCCGCCACGCCCGCCTGCGCACCCTCCCCACCGCACCCTGACCGGCAAACGGCCTTCCTTGCGCTCTCCTGCATGAGAATGGCGGTGGATGGCGTTTCACGCACTGCCCGGGCTCGGGGCCTGCGCCGAGAGCGGTTCCAGTCTGACGATATGAAACCGGTCCACAAGTACCGTGGTCTCGAAGAAATCCTCTTCTCCAGCCTGGCCCGGTACGCCGATCACCACGGAATCACGCGCTAGCATGATCTGTTCGGGATGGCGCACTTCGTAGCCGGTGCCTTCGGTCAGGTCCAAACGGAAGGGAGCAAGCGGGCGTTGTCTGATATGCCTGGCAATATCGTTGCGGGTCATGACGGCATACCTTGGATGCATACCTTGGCAAGGATGGAGACCAGATGGGGAAAAGTATGCGTAAGCCCCCTGCGGCAAGTCGCCAGCTTTCGAGCCCGCGCAGGCGACCACCCTTATGAATCTTGCTCGCGGTCCGCGGTCGGTTGCTCCCGTTGCATGCCGAAAACATATCAAGATTCGACGGGCGAAACAACTGTCAATTGTCATCAGTCATTAGTTCTACAGGATCACTTGTCACACTTGGCAAGCTTGGTCAACGATCAATTAAGGACTTACGGCGACCGAGATGCTCCAGCTTAAATCAAAACGGGCAAGGTGATGCTGTAGAGTTAGTTATTGGGACTTTCGAAAGGCGGGGTTCGTGGTCATGGGGGGCAGGAGCTGAAAGTGTCAAGGAAATGCAAAATGAAAAATGCAAAGTGAAAAGTGCAAAATTCGAAGAGAAGAATACGTTCATCGGGTGAGGAATACGTCGCAGCGGAGAGGCGGTTTTTGGGGAGTCATAAGTAGAGGTCACATTGAGGTTTCGGGAATACGTCGCAAAGGAGGTCGATACGTCCAGGGTTTGCAATTACGTCCACGGGGGCCGGGGGGGTGGTGGACGAAACGTATTTTTTTCCGAAGCGATTGTAACAGGTTGGCGTGCGTTATGCGAAGAGGGAGCATTCCTCAATCTTGCCCATTTGGAAAAGTGATGCTGTAGAGTTAGTCATTGGTCATCAAATGACCAATGACTAATGACACCTTTAAGAAACCTACCGCCGCCTTATCCACTCCCCATTGCTGTATTTCTCGCGTGCCAATTGCTCCACGATTCCTTTCGGCCATCCATCCAAAACATCCTCCGCTTCCCACGTCTTCCGCATTTGCTTCTGCAACTGCCCCGCCCCGGCCGGCAAATTCATCAGGAACGCCTCATGGCTCCTTCCCCCGCGGTATTTCGGTTGATGCCTCGGGAGCAGGAGATAGCGGCCAACGTCGTGTATGTTGTAATCGTAAAGCAGTGTCCCATGATGCAGAAGAAACCGGTGTTTCCGCTGTTGGGAATTTCCCGAGCATTTCCGCCTGCCAATGGCCAAATCGCTCGTGCCGGCGGGGGTGATTCCCGGAAACAGCTCCTCCAGTCCCCGGCAAAGCTCGCCCAGGATGAATCGATAAGAACCGGGTATCTCCCGGAGCTGGACAGAGCGCTCATACGCCAGCACCAGGCTGAAAAGCAAACACCCTTTCCCCAATAAGACAGTGCCGCCGCCGCTGGATCGGCGCAATATCGGAACGCCATCGGCAGCGCACGCGGACTCATCGACATCGTCCACGATTTTCCGGCCGGACCCCAAGACGACGGCTGGCTTTTGCCACTCCCAAATGCGCAGGACTTCGCCCCCACTGCCGGCTTCGGCCTGCAACAGCAAAGCCTCCTCCAGCGCCAGGTTTTCTTCCAGGGTCGGCAGGGTCAAATCGAGGAAATGCATTACTGGTTAACCAGTTCCCGCAAGGCCGCCACCGCCGCCGCCGGCCCCTGGGAATGCCGAAAGATCGCGGTCCCCGCCACCAGCACGTTCGCCCCGGCCTGAACTGTAACGGGCGACGTCTGGAAATCAATGCCCCCGTCCACTTCCAGTTCACATTGCGGATTCGACTGATCGATCATTTGCCGTAGCTCGCGAATCCGTTGTGGGCTCTGGGGCAAAAATGCCTGGCCGCCAAAACCCGGGTGCACCGTCATGCAAAGTGCCAGGTCGATTTCCATCAAAAACGGCTTGAGTACGGCAATTGGGGTTTCCGGATTGATCGCCAGGCCCGCCTTTTTCCCTTTGCTTCGGATTTGCCGTAATACGGGTCGCGGGTCGCGCAGCACTTCGTAATGGACAATCACTCCATCGGCCCCCTCATTCATAAAGGCCTCCGCAAAGCGGGCCGGTTCCTCGATCATGAGATGCACCTCAAGAGGCAGACGAGTTACGGGCCGCAACGCCTTGGCCACAAGCGGCCCCATGCTCAGATTGGGAACGAAATGGCCGTCCATTACATCCAGGTGAATGCGCTGTGCCCCCGCGCGCTCGGTTTCCCGCACCTGCTCTCCCAACCGGGCGAAATCAGCGGCTAAAATGGAAGGAGCCACGTAAATCATGTGCATTCTCCTCGTATTCGACCTTAACATTTTTTGTATGTTAAATTCTACCAAGGTCGACGGATCCCATATACGGTAAGGAGCTTCCATGAAGCCGAAAGTCTTCGTCACGCGGGTTATCCCCGATGCCGGCCTGAACCGCATCAAGGAACATTGCGATGCCGAAATCTGGCCCGATCCGCTGCCGCCTCCCTATGCCGTGCTGCGGCAAAAGATCGCTCCCTGCCACGGCCTGGTATCTTTGTTGACAGATCGCATCGATGCAGCTCTTCTGGATAGCGCTCCCCGCCTCCGGGTGGTAAGCAACTTCGCCGTTGGCTTTAACAACATCGACGTTGCCGCCGCCACCGAGCGTGGCATTGCGGTCGGCAACACCCCCGGCGTCCTGACCGATGCAACCGCGGACATGGCGTTTTGCCTGTTGATCGCCGCGGCCCGGCGTCTGGTCGAGGGACATCAATATACTCTGTCCGGAAAATGGCGTACCTGGGAACCGCTGGGCCATCTCGGCCAGGACCTCGCCGGTAAGACCCTCGGCATCGTCGGCATGGGCCGGATCGGCTTTGCCCTCGCCAGGCGTTGTCACGCCGGCTGGGATATGAAAGTCCTCTACACCGATGTTTACAAAAACGCCAGGGCCGAGGAAGAACTGGCTGCCCAACAGGTAACTCTCGATACCCTTCTGCGCGAAGCCGACTTCATTTCCCTGCACGCGGACCTCAACGACAAGACCCGGAAAATGATCGGCAAAGAACAATTTCAGAAAATGAAACGAACCGCCGTACTGATCAATACGGCGCGGGGTCCGCTGGTCGATCAGCAAGCCCTGGCCTCGGCGCTGCAATCGCGCACGATTTTCGCCGCCGGTTTGGATGTGACTGATCCGGAACCTCCGGAAGCGAACGAGCCGCTCCTCAAATTGCCCAGCGTCATCATTGCTCCGCATATTGCCAGCGCCACCGTCGGCACGCGCAATGCCATGGCTGAAATTTGCGCCGGTAATCTGATTGCCGGCCTGTCCGGTCAAAAGCTCCCGGCCTGGGTCAATCCCGAAGTCGCAGGAAAACAGCGAACCACTTGAGAAAAGAAGCGACCATTTATATGCCTGGCGGATTTCCTTGCCCGAAACCGACCTGCGACCATGTCTTTCCGGGAGAGTCTGTAACCGGGGCTCGATCCTTGACCTGCCCAAAATGCGGGACTGCTTATCAATTTCGGTCCGGCGAGGCGGCAACCGGAACAAATCTAGCGCTTGGTTCTCCCTCATCAAGCCTGCCGTTGCCTCTACCGAGTTCTCTGACGGATCTGGAACCGGTGTCGCGGTTGCCCTATTGGAAAAAAACGCGCCGGCCTCGCTGGCTTCGTATTTCCATCTGGTCGGGTTTTTTTCTGGTGCTGGCCATCCTGGGCCTTGTGTCGGCTCCCTGGATAAAAGGCACTGCCTTTCCCAGGTTCATGGAATTGTTCGGGTCTGGCACACAGAATGGTCCGGCTCACACCTTTGCCGAAAGCAACTGCCAATTTCGATACCCCGGAAAACCCTGGCAGCCTGATAATTCCCAGCGATTTTTCGGTGCAGCTCATCTGGCTCTTTTTACACGCGCGGACCCGAACGCTTGGATGGCGTTGTCCGCCCGGGATTATCAAACCCGCACGCCCCGCGCCGGCGAATTAGTGGACGAGACTGTCGTCCGGTTGAATAGTCAGTTCAAGAACCTGGAGTGGGAGCTGAAGCCGGACGAAGAATTGGCCGGCCATAGCGCACGCCACATGTTTTTCCAGGGCGAAGTCAACAATGTAAGAATGGTGGGGGATTGTTACATGTTTGCCGACAAAGGAATTGCTTATTGGTTCACAACCTGGACTTCGCTGGAGTCTGGGTCGGCGGTCCAGGAAGAATTCCAGACGGCCCGGAAGGGATTGTCCCTGCTCAAAAAGCGCGAAGGGTGGACCGAAAAGCGGCCGGCCCTCAAGACTTTTTCCGGTACCCAGGCGGCATATTCGGTTCGCGATAGCGAGGAATTGTGGAAGGAATGGCAGCCGGCCAAGGATGTGGACCCCGCTGCCGATCTCGTGCTCCAAGCCAGAGACCGCATCGAATCGAAAGATGTGGACAAAATCGGCTGGGTGCTGGTTCTTCCCCTCGCCCCGCAACCAGACCTCGCAGCCGCGGTCAAAAGCGCCCGAGCGCATTTGGAAGAACGGCAACGCCAACTGTACCCGGCTACCACCTTCGAAGTCATCCGTGAGAATGAAGTTGCTCAGGACCGGCCGGCGATAATTGGCGAGGCCCCGGGTCAATTGCTGAAATTTCGTGTGAAAAACGCCCAAAGCCGCGAGCGCTTCGTCGTCCTCGCGGTGGTGAATCAACCGGAACACGTCTTGGCTATTCAGTGCGAATGCGATTGGAAACGGCGCAGCTTATGGGAAGGAGACTTCATTCAACTATTGGGAACGCTCAGCTTGCGGAAGGAATAGTGTTTCGGTGAGTCGTGAGTGGTATTCATTCACCACTCACGATCTGCGTACATTTTCACGGCAAGATGGACCCCACCGGTGCGGAAGTAGGATTATTGGCGGCGGCAGGCGGAGCACCGATACTCTTGCCCCGCTCCCGAAGGCCCGTGCCACGGTTCAGAACATCTTGCAAGTCGGGGGTTTGCAACGGGTCCAGCTTATAGTGGAATCGGCGAACGTCCTCGAATTTCCAGGGAATCACGACTTCCGCGAGAAAATCGAGGGGAAAATAACCGTACCACGGTGGTTCGATCTTCTGGTCGACCTGTAGCGTCGTGTAGCCGTCCTTGATAAGCGTAAAGTGATAATTGCCATAAAAGTCAAAATGGTCGTCCGCAGGCGCAGCTCCAATATGGTTATGGTTTCGCAGCACGATCGCTCCAGGCGGATCCGAAGTAATTACGTAGCGCCGTTCCACGCAGCCGGAAAGGCTAAAGAAGACAACCGCGCCACTGCAAAGCCAACCGATCCGCCTCATCGTTACCTCTTCGTCATTAGTTATTGGTCATTCGTCATTAGTGGCCTTTCGCAACGCTCGACCCCCCAGTCAAGAGCAGGACTTCCTGGAAACTCGCAAATCACCAATGACTTTAATAGTCTTTGAGAGAGAAAGGCTTGGCGCTATACTGGAGGGGGTTTCAGAGGTCAAGAGGGATCGTGGGGGCGTAAAGCGTGCGGCGATCGTTCGCGGATCACGCCCGACAATGTACGCCCCACGCTTTGGTAGGCTAAGCAAATTAAGGAATCTACGGGTGACTGGCTTCGACCAGATCGAACATGCAAGCTCAACGGACGTCGGCATCCGCCGGAGCCATAATCAGGACAGCCACGCCGTACTGCTCGCAGTCGATCCGGAGCAATGGCGAAAACAAGGGCATATCTTCCTGGTCGCGGACGGCATGGGCGCTCATGCCGTGGGGGAACTGGCGAGCGAACTGGCGGCCTCAATCATTCCCCATACCTATCACAAATATGCCGCCGAAGGACCTGCCGCGGCCCTGCGGAAGGCTTTTCTCGAAGCCAATACCAGCATCCATTCCCGCGGACAACAAAACCGAGACTTTCAAGGCATGGGCACCACTGCCACCGCCCTGCTCATGCACCCGGAATCCGTCTGGATCGGTCACGTCGGCGACAGCCGAGCCTATCGTATCCGCAACGGGCAGATCGAACAACTCACCTTCGATCATAGCCTGGTATGGGAAATGGCGCGGCGCCAACGCATGAAACCCGAAGAATTGAAAGGCATCCCCAGCAACGTCATCATCCGCTCGCTGGGGCCCGATCCTCTCGTGCAAGTGGACATCGAGGGGCCGCACGCGCTTTTTCCCGGGGATGTCTACCTGCTGTGCAGTGATGGATTGAGCGGCCAGCTAACCGATTACGAAATGGGCGCGCTCACCAGCGTTCTCCCTGCGGCCGAGGCCTGCCAGTTGCTCATGCAGCTTGCCAACTTGCGCGGCGGACCGGATAACATTACCGTCCTCATCGCCTCGGTCCGGCCCGAAGTGGGTGAGGCGCCGAAGAGTCGTGCGGCATGGGGCGTGGGGCGTGGACCATGGCTCTTGGCGCCCCACGCCCCACGCCCCACGCCCCACGGTTCCCGGTTCACGCTCCACGCTTGGTGGCCCTTCATCGCTCTTTTTGTGGGCGTCCTGATGGCTGCCGAGTCCGCCGTTCTCAGTGCCTCGCAACATTCGATCAGCAAATATACCTTTGCCCTGGCTACGCTTTCGATCGTCGCTGGATTGGCGGGCCTGGCGCTCAATTACTTCCGGGAGCAGCGCATTTCGAGTACCTTCAACCCGGAACCGCGGGAACTCAGGATTTACCGGCAAACCCAGTGCCGGATCGAAAGGCCGCTCGTAGAAAACATGGCCGGAGCCGAAAGAGCTCTCAACCGGTTTGCCAAAGAAAAAAACTGGGATGTCGACTGGTCCGCCAACCAGAGTCACCGCGAGCAGGCCGAAGCCGCCTCCAAGAAAGGAGACCTGACTACCGCATTCCGCGAATACGCCCGGGCCGTGCGGCCATTCACCGAAGCAATACTGAAATACCGCCTGAAAGAGGATGAATTTCCATCGGCGTGGGAGCGGACTCCCGATTAATATGCGAGTGTAAATGATGAACCGGATTCTGTTGAAATTTTCTTGCCCTCACTGCAAAGGCGCAATCGAGCTTCGCCCGGAATGCGAAGACGGGACCGAGGGTTTCGCCGTTTCCATGGGCCACCACCAATGTCCCGCTTGTGGGACCGAGCTTTTTTTGTACGCCGACAAAATCGGACCGCAAACCATTCATTTCCGCCTGGTTGAACCGAAAACCGACTGGACTGTCGATGACATTCTGGCACGCGAAGGATAGGAAGGGTTAGTGAGTCGTGAGTGGTGTTACCACTCACTACTCACCACTCACCACTTAATACTTACCACTCTTGCTCGAAAGACCGGGGCCAGCATATACTAGGAGTGGCGTTATTCTCAGTTTAGCGAGTCTCCCGGCCGGTTAATCTGGCCGGAGAACAAGTTTGACGGGCTAGCGGAATTGGCCAATCGGAGACCCTGTCATGCCTCGGCCGCAGCAATCCACTCTCCAACAGCAAATGGCTCGCGCCAGTCGGCGCCTCTTCCTGCAAACCTTTTTGGGCTGCCTGCTCTGGAGTTGGGCCGGGGCGCTGGCGCTGAGCGCAGGCTGGTTCGTCGGCCAGCATTACCTCCTGGAAAGCCCGCCCGAGTGGCTGCGCCTGGTCGTTGCCGGCGGAACAATGGCCGTGGCCACCGTTTTGGCCATCGTGCTGGCCCTTTATAAGAGGCCCTCGCATTTGGCGGCGGCCTTGATGATCGATGAGAAGTTCGGCCTCAAGGAGCGCGTCACCACCTCGCTCTCGCTGGAACCGGGTCAGGAAAATACGCCGGCCGGGCAAGCCTTATTGGCCGATGTGAACCAGCGCCTTGCGGATCTCGACATGCGCTCCAAGTTTCCAGTGACGGTATCCTGGCTTGCCGGGATCATGCCGGTTGCTGCCGTGATTTTAGCCGTCGCCGCTTTTTACTACCAACCTCCCGCGACTCATGCCAATATTCCTGCAGACGACAAAAAGGCCGAAGCCCCGCCAAACGCCGTCGAAATCGAGCAAAAACTCAACCAATTGAAGAAGAAGGCCTCCCCCAGACCGCGCGACGACAGACCTCCTTCCGAAGACCTGAAGAACATTGAAGCCGAACTCGATCGGATTGCCAATCGTCCCCGGTCTACCAAGGAACAGCTTCGGGAACGCATCAAGGAAATGACCGCCCTCGAAGACCAGGCGAAGAACAAGGAAAAAGAGATGGCCGAACGCTCTAACTCGATTCGGCACCAGCTTCAGCAACTTGACCGCCTTGCCAACCAGGACGGCAATCGCGAGGGGCCGGCCAGAGACCTGCAAAAAGCTTTGGCGGAAGGCAAATTGGATCAGGCCAAGGATGAAATCCAGAAATTGGCCAAGAAACTGAAGGAAAATCAACTCTCCAATAAAGAGAAACAAGACCTCGCCAAGCAACTCGAGGATACGCAAAAGAAATTGGAACGGCTCGCAGAACAAAGAGACAAACAAGAGGAACTCAAGAAACTCCACAAAGAAGGCAAGCTCGACGCCGATGCCCTCAAACGGGAACTGCAAAACTTGAAAGAAGATTCAGACAAACTCAAGGACCTGCAAAAGCTGGCCAGTCAACTCGGCCAGTGCCGGCAAGCCTTGCAAAACGGCAGCAACAAAGAAGCATCGCAGGGCCTCTCCGATGCCGCGGAACAATTGTCGGAACTGGAGGGCCGGGATCAGGATCTCCAGGATTTGCGCGAACAATTGCAGCGTCTTCAGGACGCCAAGGATTCCTGCTGACGCGGCACCGGCGAGGGTCAGTCTGACTCTGAAGCAGGGCGGCAGGACGATGCCACCGGCGGACCGAACCCGGCTTCCGGGCGACGGCCCATGGGCAAGGACGGAGAAACCAAATCCTTCGATTCCAAAGTCAAAAGCGACTTTGATCCCAAGGGCAAAAAGTTGTTCGATGGCTACGCTCCCGGCCAGAACTTCAAGAAAAAAACTTCCGCCGAAATGGTCGGCGAGGTAAAACAGGCCAGCCAGGAAGCGCCCGAAGCTATCGAGCAACAGCGCATCCCCAAGGCCGCCCGCGACATTGCCAAAGGGTATTTCCGGAATCTCGGCGCCAAAAAAGATGCGGAGCCGAAAAACAAGGAGAAACCCTGATCCCTTTCGGATAGAATGATCCATCATTTTCATTCCTTCCGAAAGGCGTTTCCATGGCGCGAAAATCTCCAAAAACCCAAAAAAAATCAACGTATAGCGTCCATCCCGGCGTGGTGATGGTACAAAAATGGATCGCCGATTTGCCCGAAAAAACCGGTCGATCGCTCGACCAGTGGCTGCATCTCGTCAAAAAAGAAGGGCCGCCTACCGAGAAAGAACGCCGGGATTGGCTCAAAAAGAACTATGGTCTTGGCACCAACTCGGCTTGGTGGATTGCCGAACGCGCCGAAGGCAAGGGCTTGGAAGATAGTGATCCGGACGCATACTTGGCGGCCGCGGAAGATTATGTCCAACAGATGTTCTCGGGAGGAAAAGCCGGCTTGCGTCCCCTCTACGAGGCGCTATTGCAAATGGGATTCAAAACAGGCAAGGACGTCAAGGCTTGTCCGTGCAAAACAATTGTGCCGCTCTACCGCAATCATGTCTTCGCCCAGATCAAGCCGGCCACCCTTACCCGGATCGACATGGGTTTTGCCTTGAAGGACGCCAAGGCCACTGGCCGGCTCATCGACACCGGCGGTTTTGCCAAAGGTGATCGCATTAGTCATCGCATCCCGATTACCAGGCTCGAGGACATCGATGACGAAGTAAAGCGCTGGTTTAAGGTAGCTTATGAGTTGGATCAATAATCCTTTCTGGAGGAGATTCCCATGCTTCGCAAATTCGCTTTGTTTTTCGCAATTGGTCTGATGGCCGGCGACGGAAGGGCCGATGCCAACTGGCCGCAATTCCGCGGCAGCAAGGCACTGGGAACTTCGGAAGAAGCCAACCTGCCCGATACCTGGAGCACTACGCAAAACGTCGCGTGGAAAACCGAAATTCCCGGGCGCGGCTGGTCTTCACCCATCGTATGGGACCGAAAGATCTTTCTGACATCAGTCATTAATGAAGGAAAATACGAAGCCGCCCAAAAGGGGTTGTATTTCCTTGGCGAACGGACCAAACCATCAACGGACGTGCATCGCTGGATGGTGTACTGCCTCGATGTTGAAACCGGCAGGATTGCCTGGGAGAAAATGGTTCACAAAGGACTTCCGGAATTTGCCCATCATATCAAGAATTCTCTCGCCTCGGAAACTCCGGTCACCGACGGGAAACGCCTTTACGCCTATTTCGGCAACCGGGGGATTTTTTGTTTCGACCTCGACGGCAAAGAATTGTGGTCAAAGAAACTCGGCAATTATCGCACGCGCCTCAGTTGGGGCACGGCCGCCTCGCCCGTTTTGTACAAGGACCGGCTTTATATCGTGAACGATAATGAGGAGAAATCATTCCTGGTTTGCCTGGACGCCGCCACCGGCAAAGAAATCTGGAAGGTGGACCGTGATGAAAAAACCAATTGGTCCACGCCTTTTATCTGGGAAAACGGACAACGCAACGAGATTGTGACCCCCGGGAGCGGCAAGGTCCGCTCTTACGACCTGGACGGCAAGCTATTATGGGAACTGTCGGGGATGTCCGGCATAACCATTGCAACCCCATTTACGGCCAACGGCTACCTGTACATCTCCTCCGGCTACGTCATGAGCCCGAGGCGACCGGTATACGCAATTCGGCCGGGAGCTGCGGGTGACATAAGTCTGCAGGGAGACGAAATCAGCAATCAATACATCGCCTGGTCGCAAAAACAGGGAGCCTCCTACAATCCGTCGCCTTTGCTCTACGGAGATTACCTCTACGTGCTCAAGGATCGCGGCTTCCTTTGCTGCAGCGAAGCAAAAACAGGCAAGGAAATCTACAAAGATCAGCGGATCGGTCCGGGCGCCAACGGTTTCACTTCCTCTCCGTGGGCTTATGATGGTAAACTCTTTTGCCTGAGCGAGGATGGCGACACGTTTGTTTTTCAAGCTGGCCCGGAATATCGCTTGCTGGCCAAAAATAGTCTCGATGAATTGTGTATGGCCACTCCCGCCATTGCCCACGGCAGCCTGTTTATCCGCACCGAATCCAAGTTATATCGGATACAGAAAAAGTCGAATAACGAAAAGGATTAATACCCGTGAATGCAAATCCTTTGAACAATGCGCCCGGGCCTCTCGACAATTTGGATCAATGGGATGAATTCTTGAAGGAACGATATCCCGCGCAGGAATCCGCCGACAATTTCCAGACAACGAATCCGCACAAAAAGGCAGAAGAGTTTCGGGATTACCGCAGAAACGTCCGGCCCGGAGTTCGGGAGTTTTATCAACAAAATCACCGCTGCCAGACCCTGGATTTTGTGCGAACGAAAAAGAAGGAGTATCTTTCGCTCGACAAACGCCGGATGAGTATTTGGGAAGGGATGGAATTTCTCAACACGCTGGTTGATGACAGCGACCCGGACATCGACCTCAGCCAAATCGAGCATTTGCTGCAAACGGCCGAGGCAATTCGCAGAGACGGCCGGCCGCGCTGGTTCATTTTGACCGGATTGATCCACGATCTCGGAAAAGTGCTCTGCTTATTCGGCGAGCTGCAATGGGCGGTCGTGGGCGACACGTTCCCCGTCGGCTGCGCGTTTTCCGACCGGATCGTTTTTCCCGAATTCTTCGCGGACAATCCCGATCGCCGAGTTCCCGAGTACCAAACCCCGTGCGGCATTTACCGGGAAAACGCCGGGCTGAATAACCTTCATCTCTCCTGGGGCCATGACGAGTATCTGTATCACGTCGTGAAGGACTATTTGCCGGATGAAGCCCTGGCGATGATTCGCTATCACTCCTTCTACGCGGCCCATCGGGAAGGGGCCTATACGCACCTGATGAATCAGCGGGACCAGCAATTGCTCCAATGGGTCCGCGCCTTCAATCCGTACGATCTCTATACCAAAAGCTCCAAGCGCCCGAACGTGGCTCAATTGCGGCCGTTCTACGAAGACCTGATTAACGAATATTTTCCGTCCGCGCTGCGGTGGTGAGGGAGTGCCGATTGCCAATTTCCCAAAAACCACGCGTGCGGACTGGCCTCACGGTGTTGCGCGATCAAATGTTCGCGCCCCTGAAGGGCAAACGAATTGGCGTCGTGACACACTCGGCCGCGGTGGATGATCGCTTGCGCTCGGCGGCAGAATTGCTCGCCGAAGCACCCGGCGTGGAATTGGCCGTCCTATTTGGTCCGGAACATGGCTTCGAAGGGGCAGCCCAGGATTTAATCGCGGTAGTAAACGGACGGGACGTTCACCTCCAAACCGCCGTGATCAGTCTTTATGGGGCCACGTTCGATAGCCTGCAACCGACCCCGGAAATGCTCCGCGGTCTCGACGCGCTGGTAATCGATTTACAGGATATCGGCAGCCGCTACTACACCTTTCAGGCCACAATGTTGCTGTGTTTCGAGGCAGCCTCACGAAGCGACCTTTTAACCATAGTCCTGGACCGGCCCAATCCACTGGGCGGGGAGTCTGTCGAGGGACCGGTTCTCAAATCCGGTTGGGAAAGTTTCGTCGGGATACATCCGATTGTTACCCGGCACGGCCTCACCATCGGCGAATTGGCTCTGCTCTACAAGGCCGGACGAAATTTGCCCGGAGAGTTGCTGGTAATTCCTTGCGAGGGTTGGCAGCGCGCCATGGATTTCTCCCAAACCGACTTGCCCTGGGTTATGCCTTCGCCCAACATGCCGGCATTGGAAACGGCATTTGTCTATCCCGGCCAGTGCCTCTTGGAAGGGACAAACATTTCAGAAGGGCGCGGAACCACCCGGCCGTTTGAGTTGTCAGGCGCCCCTTGGATCAATGGCCCGGAGGCGGCCAAAAGACTAAATGATGAAGCGTTACCGGGAGTTTTTTTCCGCCCAGTTCGGTTCCAGCCCACCTTTCACAAGTTTGCCGGGAGTGTTTGCGGCGGAGTGCAAATTCACGTTACGGATCGAGAGACGTTCCAGCCGGTGCGCTCCGGCCTGGCAGTTCTTGCGGAATATTACCGGCAATCAGCCGGCCATTTCGACTGGCGCCGCACTCCGTATGAATTTGTTGCTGATCGTTTGGCCATCGATTTATTGTTTGGCAGCGATCGGGAACGCCTGGCCTTGGAAAGGGGTTTATCCTGGCGCGACATATCGCACGGCTGGGAGTCGGACGAATCAAACTTCCGCGAGCGCCGCCGGGATTATCTCTTGTATTAAGCATGAAAACCGACTTGGCCGCGGTCGATGTCGCGATTGTCGCCGTGTATATCCTTGGCACGACCTTCATCGGTGCCTGGTTTACCGGCCGACAAAAAAACCTCCGTACTTATTTTGTCAGCGATCGCAATGTGAGCTGGTGGCTCGTTCTCATTTCCATTGTGGCGACCGAAACAAGCACCGTGACGTTTCTCAGCGTTCCGGGTCTGGCCTACAATCCCGGGGATGAAACCAATCCGGGCGGAAACCTGACCTTTTTGCAATTGGCGTTTGGCTACATAATCGGCCGGATGTTGATCGCCTGGTTTTTGCTCCCTCAATATTTGCGCGGGGAATTATTTTCCGCCTATCAGTTGCTCCGCGAGCGGTTCAACCCCGCCGTCCAGCGGGCTGCTTCCGGTATATTCCTCCTCACGCGGGCGATCGCTGATGGGCTGCGCCTCTATCTCGCCAGCTTGCTGTTACAGCAGTTCACGGGTTGGGACAGTCGGGTATCCTTGCTGGTCATCGGCATTGCGACGATGATTTACACCTACTTGGGTGGAATTCAGGCCGTCATCTGGACCGACCTGATCCAATTTACAATTTATATTGTCGGTGCGACCGTTGCCGCTGCTTGTATCCTCCGCTTTCTGCCGGGAGGGGTTAGCGATTTTCTGCAGTCGGCAAAGGAAAGCCAAAAACTGGTTGTTATCAACCCATCCGCTTCCTGGCATTTACCTTATACCCTCTGGGCCGGTTTGATCGGCGGAACTTTCTTCACGATGGCCAGCCACGGAGCGGATCAAATGATGGTGCAACGGTATCTCTCGAGCCGCTCCCTGAACCAGGCACGGGCGGCCTTGATATTGAGCGGCGTGGTTGTGATGCTGCAATTTTTGCTGTTTTTATTGATCGGCGTCGGGCTCTTTGTGATGTTTGACAAACGTCTACTTTCGATTCCCAGGGGCACCCGAAATGATGAGGTATTCGGACTTTTTATCGTGGAACGCTTACCACATGGCCTGGTTGGGCTGGTTATTGCAGCGGTTCTATCCGCTTCCATGGCTACCTTGTCTTCATCGTTGAATAGTTCGGCCAACGCTTTTGTGACCGACTTTTATCAGCCTTTGCGTCCCGGTCGGCAGGAAGGCCATTATTTGCTAGTCTCCAGGGTGATGACTAGTGTTTGGGGGATGATTCGTATCGCAGTCGCGCTCGGCGCGCTATATCTGAACAGCGCACGCAGTGTCGTGGATCAGGTCTTGGCGGTGGCGGGCTTTACGACCGGAATGATTTTGGGTTTATTTATCTTGGGAAGCTGGAAACGGCCGGTAGCCGCCGGCTCGGCATTCGCCGGTTTGGTGGCCGGTTTCCTGGCGGTATTATCGGTTTGGTTGCCTTCGATCTTGGGCCGGCAAGGTCTGGCCTGGCCTTGGTATGCCCCTATAGGAAGCATCGTCACCGTGGCGACCGCACTGGCGGTCGATCACCTGAAAGCGAATCATGGATCATCTGCAGACCGAAGGTCGAAACCCGGCCTCGACAAATCTGGATGAACTCAACCCATTGCAAATCGTGCAACTAATGAACGCGGAGGACGCCGAGGTAATCGCGGCGGTCGCCTCCCAGGCCGAGGCGATTGCCCGGGCCATCACGATCATTGCGGATTGTTTGCGGAACGGGGGCCGGCTGATTTATGCCGGCGCTGGAACCTCCGGAAGGCTCGGCATGCTCGACGCAACTGAATGTCCACCCACTTTTAATTCACCGCCGGAGCAAGTTGTCGGCATCATTGCCGGCGGAACCGCCGCGCTCACCCGAGCCGTCGAAGGCGCCGAAGATCATCCGGAATTTGCCGAGCGCGATCTGCAAGCGCTGCAGCTTTCGGCACAAGATGTCGTCGTTGGCATCGCCACCAGTGGACGTACCCCTTACGTACTTGGTGCGGCTAATTTTGCCAAGACGATTGGAGCCTACCGCATCGGGCTGTCTTGTAACCCGGATTCCGACTTGAGCCGGGCAGTCGACCTGGCCATCACCCCTGTGGTTGGGCCCGAGGTGTTGAGTGGCTCCACTCGCCTCAAGGCCGGCACCGCGACCAAGATGGTGCTGAACATGCTGAGCACCGGCGCGATGATCCGCCTGGGCAAAACGTTCGGCAATCTCATGGTAGATTTGCGGGCGACCAACTCCAAATTGCTGGTCCGAACGAATCGGATTGTCCGCATTCTCACGGGTCTCGCGGTTGATGAAAGCGCCGAACTTCTTAAAAAATGCGCCGGCGAATTAAAAACATCGTTGGTATCTCATTGGGCGCAGATCTCCGCCGACGAGGCACGACAACGGCTGGCGGCGGTGGGAGGACAAGTTCGAAGCGCGTTGGACATCGGCAGAATCATTTCAAGAATTTCTACACCGGCGAAACCGCGGATAAACTTGTTTTTGGGGATCGACGGCGGCGGAACTCACACTGTGGCCCTTTTAGCCGCCAGAGCAGCCGATTTTCCAAATTCGGGTCGTGTAGAATCCTCCCCGCACCTTCCACCCATTGTCATTCTCGGGCGGGGACAGGCGGGTCCGTCCAATTTGCAGGCGGTCGGTTCAGAAAAAGCATTGGCAGCGTTGGATGAGGCGGTGGCCCGGGCTTTTTCGGCCGCAGGAATCGTACGAGCTCCGGTAGTCCGGGCTTGCTTGGGGCTGTCCGGCGCAGGACGGCTGCCCGAACAGGCACTCGTCCGAAATTGGGCCGGCCGCATCAATCTGGCAACTGAAGTCATGGTAACGAATGACGCTGATCTCCTATTGGCGGCAGGTACGCCGGATGGTTGGGGTTTGGCGATTATTTCAGGCACGGGTTCCATTGCCTATGCCAAGACTTCAGACAACCGGACCGCACGTGCCGGCGGATGGGGATACTTACTAGGAGATGAAGGAAGCGGGTATAAGCTGGTTCTTGCAGGACTCCACGCGGTCACGCGGGCCGCCGACGGGCGTGGCCCAGCCACCAAGCTTACCGACGATTTCCTAACTCAATTCGGTTTGCAAAATCCGCAGGAATTGATTGGTGTCGTCTATCAAAGCGGTCGGGACCGAGCGACCCTGGCCGGCTTGGCTACTTTGGTACTGTCCGCTGCCGAAATGGGAGATCCGGTGGCGCGGACAATCGTCGAGAATGAGGCGCGCATCTTGGCCGAAACGGCCGCTGCCGCCGCCCGACAATTAGGTCTGGAAAAAGCATCTTTACCCATTGCCTTGGCCGGGGGCTTGCTGGTCGGCAGCCAAGGTTACCGCCAACGATTGCTGAATGGATTGACAACATTAAATCTTCGGCCGGACTCCATCAACCTTGTTGAGGAACCTGCCCGCGGTGGCATTCGATTGGCGATGCGCGTGCGGCCGGATCAAAACCACCCGAATACAATCTTATAGTGCAAGAATTAATCCCAATAAGGAGCGCGCCATGCAAATGTTGAAATTGCGGAACTGCGGGTTGATCGTTCTGGCCGTTGCCGGGATGTTTTGGAGCGGCGCCACGGCCCGGTCCACCGATGTGGATCCCTACGACCAGTCAACCGTCCCGTTGGAAGTCCAACCCACCGACCCCAACCCGGCCAAAATCGTCTTGGTCGCGGGCAAGCAAAGCCACGGACCGGGCGATCACGAATTTTTTGCCGGTTGCGCCCTGCTAATGAAATTGTTGCGACAGACGCCGGATGTTTTCCCCGTCATGGCGCGGGACGGTTGGCCCAAAAATCCCAAAATATTTGAAGGGGCCAAGACTGTGGTCTTCTATATGGACGGGGGCGGCGGCCATCCGATTATCCAGGAAAACCATCGTGATATCGTGCAGAAACTGATGGATGCCGGTGTCGGCTTTGTCAATTTGCATTACGCCGTGGAATACCCCAAGAGCCAAAGCGCTCATGTTTTAGATTGGCTGGGAGGATATTACGAAACCGGGTTTTCCACCAATCCGCACTGGAAAGCCGACTTCAAAAGTTTACCGGAACACGCGGTCACCCGCGGCGTGAAGCCATTTGCAATTCAGGATGAATGGTATTTCAACATCCGGTTTGCACCGGAGCAGAAGACGGTAACCCCGGTTTTGCAATCGACACCGCCGGACAACGTGCGGAAAACCGAAGCCGCCAGGCAATTTCCAGGACGTCAGGAAATTGTCGCCTGGACCTTTGATCGGCCAAATGGCGGCAGAAGCTTCGGGTTTACCGGCGGCCACTTCCATCGCAATTGGGGCGATGAGAATTTTCGCCGACTGGTAGTCAACGCCATCTTGTGGACGGCTCACGTTGAAGTTCCAAAAGAGGGCGCCAAGGTAGACCTCGATCCGGCCGATCTCAATAAAAACCTGGATCGTAAAGGACAGCCGAAACCGAAAAAGTGAAGCCATTTTGTCAACTTGGCGTCGGCGGATCTGCGAATTGCGGTGCCTCGTAGTGTGCAAGCGGCGCATGCAGGCGGATGCGCCCTTGGCAGGTTCATACCCAGAGAGCGATCAAGCCGCATCCCACAACGAGCGCGATCGTCGCCAATATCCCGCCCTCGGGCCCGAAATCGCCGCCCGTCCACAGTACAGGGCCGTCCTGCTCGGGGATCAGCACGCGCCGCTTCGGCGCGCTGCCGCTTACCGGGAACCCGAAAACCGCGGCCTGGAACAGGTTCCAGGCGGTGTGCATGCCGATTGGGACCGCCAGCTCACCCGTAAGCAGGTACGGCAAGCTGAGTAACAGACCGGCAAGCATGATGTTGATGGTGCTGAGGACGGTGGAGTTGTCGTTGGTGATGTGCGCCAATCCGAAGGCAGCCGATGAGACTGCGCAGGCGCACAAAAGCGCCGCCCGAGAGCCGAGGCGCCACCCCGCCAGCCCCTCGGCCAGGTTCCGAAATTGGAATCCGCGGAACGCGAACTCCTCGTTGAACGCGACCACCACGTAGAAGAAAATGCTCAGCAGGAGAGCTTTCACGGGCGCAAGGCCGGACGTGGTGACGGCGGGCGCTTGCACCCGTACCCAGCCGGCAAAGCGCTCGGCCAGGAAGATGCCGGTCATGAGCGCTGCGCCGAGGAAAAGACCGAACCCGAAATCCAGCCACCAACGGCAAGTGACGTGGAAACCGTAGTCCGCCAGGGGCCGATGGTCGATGAAGCGAGCGAGAAGGCAGGCCAGCGCCAGACCTGCGGCCAGGTACACCGAAGCGAGGATGACCACCGACGCCGGGCTCTCGCCCAGAACTTTGGGTATAACGGCCAGCCCGGCGAGCATGGTGACAAAGAGATTGAACTGAATCAGCAACCGCCAAACCATCCGCAGGCGGCATTGCCCGTCGTTCCAGAACATTCTCTTAATGGCATTCATAGGATTCTCCTCCTCCCGATATATTCTGGTTGATCGCCAAGTGCACGGCAAAATATCTACCAACCAAAACAATTCACGAAGCGGAAGAATCTGGAGTCAGCCGGGATTTCACAGCAGATAGATTAACCGCATGCGCACGCGAAGGAGGCCGGGCATTCCTCGGTTATGCTTCGGGCTCGTGTGGCCAAGCTGCAAATAGCGGTTTTTCGGCTTTTGCAACAGTCGGGACCGCTGTCGAAATTAATTTTCACATCCTTTTGCTTGACGGGGAAAAATGTGCTAAGAGACCTATGTAAAGATAGGCGGTTTTTGACGTTTTGCAGCGGCCTACCAAAAGATCCTGAAATAACGGAACAACCCCCATGAAGACGAATATAAGGCGTGGACATTTCCGAAATCCCTCATGGCTCCGGTTCGATGTGCTGGAAAACCGGTTACTTTTGACCGGATCGCCGATCAACGGGGAGCTTGCCCATCTGTTGGCGCCGGTTGATTTGAACTCGGCCCTTGTCGCAGTGTTGAACTCTCCCGCGACGGTCGTCAGTTACCAGGGTACGGACAATGCTGCTGCTTCCCCGGACCCTGGCTTAACGGGAGATGACCAAGGCGCAGCAGGTTTGGTGGATTCCAATAGTACCGGCCAAAACTCGGCGGACTCTAGTTCGCTGGGAGAGGGCAACGGAACGGGGTCCGGGAGTTCGCGCGGAAGTTCGGACCAAAGCTCGGTTTCGACCATTTCGGTTGCGAGCGGGACCGGGAGTCTGAGAAAAAAACCTACTGCGATCGCAACCGACCCGGCACCGGTGTCTCCTTCCCCAGTTGTGTTCAGTAGGCCACGACCCGTAGATGATGGCAGGGGGACTGCCGGCAGCGACAAAGATAAAAACGATTCCTCCGGAAACGACTACCATCAGACCCAACCTGGGAATACTCCGAGTGATGAAAACGCCAATAACCAGTCCCGCAACGATGCCAGCAACAATGCGGATCAACCGCCGGGCCAAGCCTTTGACGCCAGCGGGATCATGCAGGCAATGATGCAATGGGAAAAAGACAAGGGACCTTTGCCGATTGCACCCCAATACACGATGTTTAATGTCCGAACGGAAAACATACAAACGACTTCCCGGACCGAACCGACCGCACTCAGTGCGGAAGCCAAAGACGGGAGCATGAAAGGGGGCCTCAGCAGCGAGGAAAATCAGGCCCCGAATCGGGAACCGGAGATACCTGCGCAACAAGCCAATGTCGTGGCTTCGGAAAACCGGGAGTCCGGAGAATCAACAATGTCCCCTAAATCCGTAGTAGTTCATTTGAATCCCCAGGGAGCAGGTCTCTTGGCTTCGGTCCCGGCCATAGATCTGGTGGCGTTGGAGCAAGGTGTATTGGGATTCTTTGAACAACTCGATGGTTTCGGCAGCCGAATTGCCCAAGCCCAGGAAAAAACGGGATTGCCTTCCTGGTTGGTGGCGCTGGCTGCGGGGGGAGTGGTGCTGGAAATCACCCGCCGGCAAATCAAAGCGGCCAGGGTAGAAGCGGAACTGGCGGATAATTGTCAAGACCAGACCTGGCCCTGGCTCGTCGAGGCGGCCGATCCCCAATCCCCGGTTCTGCAATGACCGGTGAATCTCTGAATCGCCTTCTGGAAAACTTGTCCACTGGCGACGTCCAGGCTGCCGAACAGGTGTTCGTCACCTACGAACCGTACTTGCGGAAAGTGGTGCGGCGGCAGCTTACAAGCCGGCTGCGTGCGAAGTTCGATTCGGTGGACGTCGTCCAGTCGGTGATGGCCGACGTGGTCCGGGGGTTTCGGAAAGCAGGCTGGCGCTTTCCCGATCAACACCACCTAAAAGCATTTCTACTCAAAATAACGCGGAACCGCCTGGTCGATCGGTGCCGCCAACATCAAACTGCCATCAAACGGGAAGAACCGCTAGAGAAAAACGAACCCGACCTGCAACCGATGTCATGTTTGCCCGCGCCCAGCCAGGTGGTGCAAGCAAAAGATTTGTGGGAAAAAATGCTCGCGCTGTGCCCGTCGGAGTACCATGATTTGTTGTGGATGAAGCGGCGCGGATTCGCGCTCGACCAGATCGCCCAGCGCACCGGGCTCCACGAAGACAGCATTCGCCGGATCCTGCGCAACCTGGCGCGGCAACTGGCATTTCACAAAGACCCGCCTGCGGCCGATACAATGCCGGATATGTAAGGACACAAACATGTCAGCGTCATCATCCGACCTGGTTCAAGCGCCTCCCCCTGCGTCCGCGCGCGGCACCGCGCCGAAGGCCACGGGAGGCGCAAGTGAATTGGCGACCTGCCTGACACAGGAAATGCGCGAAGCCTGGGAAGCGGGGGATCGACCAATCACCGAGGAATTCCTGACGCGCCATCCCGAGCTATGGAACCAACCGGAAGCGGCCATCGAAATCATCTATGAGGAAACTTGTCTGCGGAAAGAGCACGGGGAGGAGATGAGCCGACAGGATCTCCTGAATCGGTTTCCCAAGTGGAAAACCCAATTGGAGGTGTTGCTTGATTGCCATCTTATCATGGAGCCGGACCCGGAGCCGATTTTTCCGAAAGTGGGAGAAACACTGGGTGAATTTCGGTTGTTGGCGGAACTCGGGCGGGGAGGACAAGGATATGTCTTTCTGGCGTGCCAGCCTTCGCTGGCTGACCGCCCGATGGTTTTGAAAATTACGGCGTGCGACGACGGCCGGGAACATCTGTCGCTGGCCCGGCTGCAAAATACGCATATCGTACCCTTGTATTCGGTGGAAACCTTTCCGCAACGGAATGTACGGGTATTATGCATGCCTTATTTCGGCAATGCGACATTGAATCAAATTCTCGACCGGGTGCAGGATGTTCCCCTGAGCCAGCGGACGGGCCAGCATTTGCTGGACGCCCTCGGCAAGATCCAGGAAAATGTTCCGGTGCGATTACCTTCGCGTGGTCCGATCCGCCAGCTCCTGTCGAAGGCGACTTACGTCCAGGCGATTTGCTGGATCGGTTCTTTTCTGGCCGACGCGTTGCACTATGCCCACGAGCGCGACCTTGTGCATCTGGATTTGAAGCCGTCGAACATATTGCTCGCCGCGGATGGGCAACCCATGTTGCTGGATTTTCACCTGACGCAAAAAGCGATTCAACCGGCCGATCCGCCACCGAAATGGCTGGGAGGAACGCCGCCGTACATGTCGCCGGAACAAAAGGCAGCTGTGGCGGCGGTGCAGAGCGGCCAGGACGTTCCAGATGTGGTGGATGGCCGGGCCGATATTTATTCCCTGGGAATCATGCTCTATGAGGCTCTCGGAGGAAAGATTCCTTATCGGGCAGGAAAATCGGCTCCCTTACACAAGATCAATCCGCTGGTGTCGGTCGGGCTATCGGACATCATCCACAAATGTTTGGCGGCAAATCCGGCAGATCGGTACGCCAAAGCTGGGCAACTGGCGGCTGATTTGCAACGGCACATCCACAACCAAACCCTGGCAGGCGTCAAGAACCGGAACTGGGTGGAACGATGGCAGAAATGGCGCCGGCGCCAGCCGTATACCCTGCCGCTGGTGGGCATGCTAGCGGCGGTGCTCATCGTTTCCGGACTGGCATTTTCTTCGCGGCAATCCTCCATCGAACAGCAACGGAACCAGGTGAAAAAATTACTGGATCAGGGCCGGGAATTCTTCAACGTAGGCAATTATGAGCAGGCCAAAGCGTTTTTCACACAAGGATTGTCGCAAGCGGCCGATGCATTGAGGGGAGACAAGGAGCTGGTTCAGGAAATCGACCAAGACCTCCAACGCGTGGAGCTGGCCCAACTGACGCAAACCTTGCACCAATTGGCCGGCCGAATTCGCTTTCTATTTGGGGTGGAAACCATTCCCGTGGGTGAATTGCAGACCCTGGAAGCCCGCTGCCGGCAATTCTGGGAAAAACGGCAAGTGATCCTCAACTTGTTGGGCCGGGACAAAACAGTCGCGGGCGACAATCGGCAAATCCGCATCGATTTGTTGGACCTGGCGATATTGTGGACCGGTTTGCGGATCCGACTAGCGCCCGCGGACCAAATGAAGTCGGCACAGCAGGAGGCTCTAAAAGTGCTGGATCAGGCCGAGGAATTATTCGGCCGCAGCGCCGTACTTTATCAAGAACGTCAACGGCACGCCGGGGCCCTGGAGCTACCGGCACCGGCGGACCAACATTCACCGCCGGAGCCCCAAACAGCCTGGGAACATTACGCACTGGGTAGATCGTTTCTGGAAACGAACGAATTGCAACGCGCATCGACAGAGTTTCAAAAGGCCCTGGTCCTGGAGCCTCACGGTTTTTGGCCGAACTATTATTTTGCGATCTGTGCATTTCGCCTCAAAGAATACAACGATGCGCTCGCGGCGTTTAGCGTATGCATCGGCGCTGCCCCGGATCACGCGGGCTGCTACTACAACCGGGCCCTGGCAAACACCGCCTTAAAACGCTTCGACAAAGCGATTGATGATTACAGTCAAGCATTGCAAAAAGACAAAAGGTTGGTTCCCGCGGCGTTGAACCGCGGCACGCTGCATTTCCAGGGGCAGCAGCTTGCCGAAGCAATTTCCGACTGGAAGGCGGCGCTCGCCATCGGCGCCGATCCGGCTCTGGTGTACTACAATCTTGCCCAGGCTTATCAGGCGCAAAACGATCTCGCCCTGGCGCGGGAAAGTTTGCGGCGGTGCCTGGAAAATAAGCCGGATCACGAAGAGGCGCGCCGACTATTGGAAAGCATCAAATGATGCAGGACAGAATCCGCAATTATTGGCACTGCCGGATATTTTCATTTTCTTAAGCATTCGCAGAGTGGGCAGGTTTGGAAACCAGCCCAACTTTTTTTCAGGATTTTTCAAAATAAACCGATTTGAGCGCCGGGATTTGGCTTCCGCTTCCGTTGCCTTTTGTAGAGAGGCAAGGAGAGGAGAAACCGCAAATGATCCCGTCCGGATTACAACGTCGTCGCCATCAGTACCGTGCTCACGGTGCGCACCACACACGCCGGTCCGCACTTCAAGGATTATTAAGAGCTCTTGAAGCGATTGAACCGGAAACGATGAACCATTCCAGCCGGGTGCGACGGTTTTCCTTGCTCTTGGCCGAAACGTTGGGCCTGGATGACCGGCAACTTCGGCAATTGAGTGTGGCAGCGAATTTTCACGACATTGGCAAGATACAGGTTCCCTCCACGATCCTCAATAAACCGGAAAAGCTGACAGACGATGAATTCCGGCTAGTGAAGGAACATCCCGAGCATGGAGTCCGGATACTGACTCCTCTGATTGATGACCCGGCGATACTCAATGCCGTGCGCACCCATCACGAGCGCGTGGATGGAACGGGCTACCCGAATGGTTTAAAAGGGTATCAGATACCGCTATTCGCTCGGGTTATTGCCATAGCCGATAGCTTCGATGCAATGACGAGTTGGCGTCCCTATCGGGAAGCCATGAACCAACCCGAAGCGCTGGACGAGATTCGCCGGGAGGCGGGAACTCAATTTGATCCGCTGTTGGTGGAAGCCTTTCTGGAAGCGGTAGCAAGAAACAATGCGCAGGAGACACTGGCGCTTAGGTGAGCAGAAATTGCCGTAGTGACATTCCCCTGTTGGTGCATGCGATGACCCGGGAGGCAACTCGCCCTCTCGGGTTAGTCGTTTATGGAGCATCCTTCTGCGGAAAGCGTAGCTGCTCGGCGTGGGGCAAATCTTGCAAACTGCGGAGGCCGAAGATTTGCAAGAATTTCCGGGTAGTGCCGTAGAGCACCGGGCGCCCGAGGGAATCGTGTCGTCCTGCGATGCGGATCAGACCCTTTTCCATTAATTGGCGAAGGATTTCGCTGCACTGAACGCCGCGCACTGCTTCGATATCGGCGCGCATGATCGGCTGGCGGTAAGCGACAATGGCCAGGGTTTCACGGGCAGCCCCGGACAGTCGCAGGTCGTTACCGGTTCGGCGCATCCGCATCAACCAGGGATGGAATTGAGGGCGCGTCAGTAGCTGAAAACCACCCGCTAATTCCTCAACCTGAAAAGCGGTACGGTCGTCATCGTAGAGGCGTTGGAGTTTGCGGACCAACCGCCGTGCTTCGGTGCCATCCTTCAAGCCGGCGATGACAGCCAGGCGGCGCGCCTGGAGCGGTTCATCGGCCGCCATCAATGTCGCCTCAACGACCGCCAGCCGGCGATCGCGGGCCAGTTCACCGGTTCCCGCCAGTTCCGCATCGGCTTCCCAGCCCAGACGGTACAGCGCGGATTGGCGATGATTGGGCGGATAGCGCCTGCTATTGCGGCGAGCCAGTGGACCACGCGCTATTTTGCCGAACATGCCAATCGAACCTCCGAGAGAGTTGTCGGTTTTCCTTATTATTGTAGTCCCCTGCTTCAGGAATGGGTGTTAGCCGCGGGCTGAGACCTGCAGCTACAAAAGGCAGCCAACGACCCTTGGGAAAGCTTGCCGATGCTCTGTAAGCCCCATACAGTAACGCCCATTGAGAGAACTTTACAGACTGGCTCATGCCACGCTCAGGGATGCCAACGGTGACGGAATTTTTTGCCGGCTTATTTGGAAACAGAACGATCGCCTATATGGTAACCGGGATCATAGTCGGCACGATCCTGGTTGCGTTCGTGGCCCTTTCGGCAATATTTTTTATATGGCTGGAACGGAAAGTCGCGGGGCGAATCCAGGACCGTCTCGGGCCGACGCGGGTCGGCGGCAAATTCGGCTGGCTGCAAACGGTTGCGGACGGCCTAAAACTGCTGGCGAAAGAAGACACGATTCCCGGAAACGCAGATCACTTTCTTTTTCGCGCCGGACCGTATATCGCGTTTTGCGGCTCGTTTCTGGCGTTCATGGCCCTGCCGTTCGGCAACGGCTGGGTGGCGCAAAACATGAATATCGCTGTCTTTTACATGTTGGCGGTGATGTCCACCGAAATCTTCGGCATCATTCTCGCAGGCTACGGCTCCGGAAGCAAATGGTCGCTGTTCGGGGGCATGCGCGAAGCGGCGCAGATGGTCAGCTACGAAGTTCCGATGGCGATTTGCGTTCTCATTCCCGTGATCGTAGCAGGAACGATGAATTTGAATGAGATCGGCAATAAACAAACCGGGGGATTTTGGAATTGGTACGCTTTCCACGATCCGTTCACTTTCTGCGCGTTTTGGACTTATTTCACCTGCGCCACAGCGAGTTGCAAGCGCGCCCCGTTTGACCTGGCGGAAGCGGAAAGCGAACTGGTAGCGGGATTCCACACCGAATACAGCGGTTTGCGCTGGTCGTTCTTCTTCATGGCCGAATATGCCAGCATGTTTGCCGTCAGCGGAATCGCCATCTTGCTTTTCCTGGGCGGGTGGAACGTGGGAATTTTTCCCAAAGACCTGTCCGAGACTTTCCTTGGAAGCATTTTCGGCAACGTGATCAATGTCCTGGTTTTCATTGTCAAGGGTTGGCTCCTGGTGTTTGTCATGATGTGGGTCCGCTGGACCCTGCCGCGGCTGCGCATCGACCAGGTAATGATGACCTGCTTGAAATATTTGTTGCCGATGAGTTGCGCCTTGCTGGTCTTGGTAAGTTTGTGGCAGATCGTAATGCCACCCGCGGTGATTTTGTACCTGAAATATTTCATGGCGGTGATTAGCTTTTTGGCCGTAGTACTGGTCGGCCTGAGGATGTTTCTGACCAAGGAACCGCCGCCCATGGCGGGAATGCCGGGCGTTTGGAATATGCCATGGGTGAAGCGCCCCACGGTGGCGCGGAAGTCATAAATAAAAATTCGGGTGAAATGAAGATCGATCAAGTTTTCCTGTTTTGGATCATCGCCGCAATGACTGGCCTCAGTTCCATCATGGTGGTGGTGACGCAAAACATCGTGCGCGCGGCCACATGGCTGCTGTTTGCCCTGGGCGGGACCTCCGGAATATTCTTCTTGCTGGGGGCCGACTTTGTCGGGGCAACCCAGCTTTTGGTTTATGTCGGCGGTACATTGGTTCTGGTAGTCTTCGGCGTGATGCTCACAGCGCAGGGGCCGTTTATCAGCATGAAGACCGGGGCCGCCGAATGGGGCGTGGCGATGATCGTCGGCATACTCCTGTACGGAGTTCTGGCCATTAGTTTCTTCACGGGCAACCCTTTAACTGTGGTGCAACCGAACCAAATAACAGAAACGGGGCCAAATACTTCTCTGAGCAGCGTAACCCTGGGTGAATCGTTGCTGGGAATTGAACAGGCCAGTCCACCGGGAAATTGGACCGGAGCGAAATTGCCGGCAAACGAGTCGTCGGGTTCCGAAGAGATCAAGAAGGTGCGCAAACAGGTGAGTTATTTGTTGCCGTTTGAAATCGTATCGGTGCATCTGCTGGTGGTCCTGATTGGGGCGGCGTATCTGGCACGGGCGAAACGCCGGCGAGGAGCCATTGCATGACCCCGGATTTGAATCACTATCTTCTTCTGGGAGCCGTATTGTTTGTGAGCGGCGCGCTGTGCATGGCCAATAAACGTAACGCGATCGGTGTGCTCATGGGAGTCGAACTGGTTTTAAACGGCGCCAGCATCAATTTCATCGCCTTTGCCCGTTTCAATCCGATCTTTGCGATTGAAGGCCAAATCTTCGCCCTGTTTGTCATTGTTCTCGCTGCGGCGGAAGCCGCCATCGCGCTCGCAATCGTGCTCAACTTTTACAACAACCACATGACCGTGGATGTCGATACGGCCGAGGAACTGAAAGGATAGCGCATGAATTGGTTCCTCGACGTTCAGGAGCATCCGGGACTGCTATACGTTTATGCGACACTCTTGCCGCTGGCATCGTTCGTACTCTTACTATTGGCCGGCGCCTTGCGGACAGCATTGCGTCCCGCGCCTGGAGTTTCCGGAAGCAACTTGTACTATCTGTTGGGCGGGGATGCTCCCCTTCGCTCGGGAGGTTACATCGCGACGGCCGGCATTGGCAGTGCCTTCGTCCTGAGTGTATTCGGCTTTATCCTTTTTACGCGGGATTATAATGCAGCTTTTCCGCACCACGATGCTCAGCCCGGCCACGCAGCGGTACAGGGACAAGGGAAAACGGCCGAGAAAGAAAGCGATGACAAGGCGGATAAACGCCGCGAACAATTCGATGGGCACTGGAAGGACAGTTTTGACTGGGCGTGGGTGAAAACCGGAAACAGCACGACCAGTGCTAAAGAAGGCACAGTCCTCAAGTTGGGTTATAAGATCGATCATCTCGCCGCCATCATGTTTCTGATGGTGACGCTCGTTGCCACGCTGATTCACCTGTTCTCAATCGGTTACATGGGCGAGGAATTGCAACCCGAGGTGGAAGACCACCAGGTTCACACGCAACACGGTTCATTGCGCCGCCGCGGCCGCTTCGGGAGGTTTTTCCTGTATATGTCGCTGTTCTGCTTCTCGATGCTCAATCTGGTACTGGCGGACAACCTATTTCAGGTATTTCTAAGCTGGGAATTGGTGGGTATTTGCTCCTATTTGTTGATCGGGTTTTACTTCGAACGGCGCAGTGCTTCGGACGCAGCGAACAAGGCATTTATCACCAACCGGATCGGCGATGCCGGGTTTATTCTGGGCCTGATAATTATCTGGACCTATGTCGGGAGCTTCAATTTCGAGGACATTTTTCATAAAGTTCGTGCCGGAGAGAAAGACCCCAGCAATACGCGGTATCAATTTGCGGGGCAGGTTGTGCGCGGCGAAAAAGTCGGCTTTGGCGAGGGGACGGAAAAGCTGCGCATCACTCCGGACGGTTCCGAGGTGGTCTTGTTCCCCCTTAAAGGAAATGCCGAGAATATTGCTGAGGATAAAACCGTCCCGACAAAGATAAACCCAGGCGCGGGTGATTTCGGCACGATGCCGTATTGGTTGCTGGTGACGGCGGGCCTGGGAATATTCCTCGGCTGCGTGGGCAAGTCGGCACAGTTTCCGCTACATGTGTGGTTGCCGGATGCCATGGAAGGACCCACGCCGGTAAGCGCGCTGATCCACGCAGCCACGATGGTGGCGGCGGGAGTCTACCTGGTGGGCCGGTGCTTTCCCTTATTTGTGCCGGAGTCCCGGCTCGTCATTGCCTACACGGGAGCGATCACGCTCTTTGTGGCCGCGACCATTGCCATCGTCATGACCGATATAAAAAAGGTCCTGGCTTATTCCACCGTCAGCCAGTTGGGTTATATGATGCTGGCTCTGGGAGTCGGCGGCTGGGTGGCGGGTCTCTTCCACCTGGTGACGCACGCTTTCTTCAAGGCTTTGTTGTTTCTCGGATCCGGCAGCGTCATCTACGGTTGCCATCATGAGCAAGATATGCTCAAGATGGGCGGCTTGTATCCCAAGATGAAGATTACAGCCCTGACCATGCTGATCGGGGTCCTGGCAATCGCGGGGATTCCAACGTTCAGCGGCTGGTTCAGTAAAGATGCAATTTTGGCCGAGGCGCTGGGATTCGTCCACGTGAACCGCCAACACGGGCTGTTGTTCTTGCTGCCGCTTATGACGGCGGGCATCACCACATTTTACATGTTTCGGATGTGGCTCTTGACCTTCACCGGTAAGCCGCGCGACCATCATGTTTTTGAGCATGCCGGTGAATCTCCGGGGGTCATGACCGTGCCGCTCATCGTTTTGGCGTTCTTTAGCTGGGTGGTGGCGTGGGGTTCCAATCCTTTAAATCCGGAGAAAAGTTATTTGGAAGAACAGATTCACCATGCACAACACCTGTCGGTAACCGCGGATTTCGGCATGGTGGCGGGAGCGGGAGAAGCCGCCGGCGAGCACACCGAAACGGTGGAACATTTTACCCATGAATACCATGCCCTGGCCGGTTATTTGGCGCTGGGGATTGTGCTTCTGGCCATAATATTCGCTTTTGTTGTTTACTGGTTTAAAGTGTTGGATCCGGCCGAAGCGAAAGAACAGTTCCCCGGCGTACATCGGTTTTTGTGGAACAAATGGTATTTCGACGAGCTCTACAGCGCGATCCTGGTGCGCCCGGCTTTGACTGTTGCAGGCTGGGCACGGGGATTTGATATCAACGTGATTGATGGAACCGTTGATTTTCTCGGCCGGGCCACGGTGCGAATCTCGAGTTGGAACGGTAAATTCGACCTTGGCATCGTGGACGGGCTAGTGAATCTAACCGGCAATGTGATCTTCGGGATCGGCTACAGTTTCCGGAGGCTGCAAACTGGATATCTGCGCAGTTACGTGTTGTTTTTGGTCCTGGCGGCCATCGGCTTTTTTGCCGTGCTATCTTACTTCGTCGCCAAGACGGCGGCCAGTTAGCCGCGGCAACAAGAGCGAATGGATAGTTGAACCGAATTGAAATGAGTTAAAACCCATGCCAGAACATGACGCCATATTCATGTCATTGGTGATATTTGTTCCCAGCGTATTCGCGCTGGTGTTGATGATCCTGCCGAAGCTCAGTGATGAATTCACGCGTTGGTGGTCACTTTTGGGAACGGCGGTTACGCTGGTCCTGAGCATTTGCATGTTCATCAGCTATCACCAGGGCGTGCTCGACTTTAACGTCTCCGATGAGAAACAAACACTGCTGGACGCGCGGGTGGATAAGGCCAACCAGCAAGCCGCGAGCCATAAGCCTCCTGACGCGATCGATTGGATCGCCCGGTATGATTGGATTCCCCGGTTTCACATTCAATATTTCCTGGGCGTCGACGGCATCAGCATGCCTCTTATCCTGCTCACGACCGGGCTCAGTTTTCTCGCGATGTTGGCGAGTTGGAACATTGAAAGATATGTCCGTGGCTATTGCATCTTGTTTCTGCTATTGGAAACGGGAATGATCGGGACGTTCATGGCGCTGGACTTCGTGCTCTTTTATATCTTCTGGGAAGTCATGCTGCTGCCGATGTACTTCCTTATCGGCGTGTGGGGCGGGCCGCGGCGCGAATACGCAGCGATCAAGTTTTTCCTATACACGCTTCTGGGCAGCGTGTTCATTCTGATCGCGATGCTCGGATTCTACTTTACCAATGTCCGGGATTTAGTTGCTGACGCCGCGGGACCGACAAAAGCGGTGAATACTTTCGACATCGTACTTCTACAAAAAGCCGGTAAAGAGGCGTCACGCATTTTGAAAATGGAAGAACAGGCCGATGCCGACATGCAGCGGGCCCGGCAGATGCAAGATGCCGCCGGCGAGAAAAGGGCGGCAGACCTATTGCATAGCATTCATGAACGGCAGGAAAAGGAACCGTTTCTGACGCGCACGTTCCAGATCACGATGTTTATCCTGTTGTTTATCGGCTTTGCCATCAAGGTCCCGGTATTTCCGTTCCATACGTGGTTGCCCGATGCCCACGTGGAGGCCCCAACGCCGATCAGCATGATTCTGGCGGGCGTTTTGTTGAAGATGGGCGGCTACGGCATCATCCGCATCGCCTACCCGATCTGTCCCTGGGCGGCGGAGTATCTGGCCGGATGGTTGGGCTTGATCGGGATTATCAACATTGTTTACGGCGCCTTCGCTGCGATGGCCCAGACCGACTTTAAAAAGCTGGTGGCGTACAGCTCCATCAGCCATATGGGATATGTGATTCTGGGAATAGCCGTCTGGTCCACCACGGCCAGCGGCAAGGAATACTGGTCCTGGGGCATGAACGGGGCGATGTTTCAGATGATCGCGCACGGCATCACGTCGGCCGGCATGTTCTTCCTTGTAGGCGTGATCTATGACCGGGCCCATCACCGAGATCTCAATCGTTTCCGCGGCCTGTATGAACCGATGCCCCTGTACGGGGGAATCAGCGCGATTATATTTTTCGCGGCGATGGGGTTGCCGGGAATGTGCGGGTTCGTCGGCGAGTTCATGGTTGTTTTGTCGACCTGGAATTTCAAACCGTGGAACTGGGAGCATGGCGGGCAAGTTTTTGCCATACTGTCCGCGTTGACAGTGGTACTGACGGCCGCCTACATTCTGTGGACGTTGCAGCGGGTGTTTTTGGGCACGAACCCGGCTTATAAGGGTTTTCCGGATATAAATCTGCGGGAATTGCTTTGCATCGTTCCCTTGATTGTTTTCGCCATCCTGCTGGGGGTGGCCCCGACGTTGTTACTCAACTGGATGGCACCGAGTGTGACCGGGTTGATTGACTCGTTTGCGCAGTTGACCCGATAACTTGAGACGCGCTTATGTCACTCAAGCTGGATCAGATGGTAGGCAATCTTTTTTTTGATTGCTCGGCCTTTTTTCCGGAGCTTATTGTTTGCTTCACCATTGTATTTCTTCTCATCCTCCGATTGATGAGGACTTTCCATCCGGTCCACCTGGGTTGGGTGGCCTTGCCTTTTACCCTGCTGGCACTGGCGGCAGCCGGGTGCCAGTGGAACGATGTCGAGCCATTCCAAAGCCCGGAATCGATCGGGCCTCGATACCAGGAAATATTTTCCGGCCTGCTCGTATACGATAATTTCACGATTTTCTTGCGCTTGCTACTCTTGGCGTTTGCCGCTCTGGTAATCTGGCTGACCATGCTGACTGGGATTCCCGACCGGGAGGATTCGGCCGATTTTTACAGCCTGCTGTTGGGTGCGACACTGGGCATGTGCATCATGGCGTCGGCTAATCACCTGCTCATGGTGTTCCTGGGAGTGGAAATGGCGAGCGTGCCCAGCTATGCCCTGGCCGGGTTTTTGAAGGGAAAACGCCAGGGAAGCGAAGCATCGCTCAAGTACGTCGTGTATGGGGGTGGCGCCTCCGGCATTATGTTGTATGGCATCAGCCTCCTGGCAGGAAAGTTTGGCACCGCCTATCTGCCGAACCTGGCGACGGGGTACATCGCAGCGCTAAAGGAAACGGGAGGATTCGATGTTGTTTTGTTACTGGGGACCTTGTTTATTCTGATCGGCCTGTGTTTCAAATTGGCCGCGGTGCCGTTTCATTTCTGGTGCCCGGATGTGTTCGAAGGTGCCGCGGCCGAAGTTGCGGCATTTTTGTCGGTGGCTTCGAAGGGCGCCGCACTGGCGCTTGTCGGGCGCCTGGCGCTGGTCCTGGCGGGTCTGACCGACTGGCCGCTAAAAAGACCGGAGTTAAGCGATTCGTGGATGGAAGTGGCCCGCTACTTCATTCCGGCGCTGGCTTTCCTGGCTGCCGTCACTGCCACCTTCGGCAACCTGGCCGCTTTCGCCCAGACAAATTTAAAACGCCTGCTGGCCTATTCGACGATCGCGCATGCCGGATACATGATGATGGGGCTGGCTACTCTGAATCCCGAAGGAGCCAGTGCCGTCCTGTTGTACCTGGTGGCCTACCTGGTGATGAATCTGGGAGCATTCGCCGTCGTTGCATTTCTGCGAAATCAAACCGGATCGGAAGATTTGAGCAGCTACAAGGGGATGGTGTCGCGCTCGCCTTTGATGACCGTGCTGCTGGCAATATTTCTCCTGAGTTTGTTGGGCCTGCCGCCGCTGGCGGGGTTTGCCGCCAAGTTCCAGGTTTTCAGTGTTCTTTTTAATTCCGGCAACTATTACGTTGCCGAACACCATCCCGAGCTGGGTTATTTGATGTACGCGCTTTTGGTGATCGGCGGCATCAATTCGGTGATCAGCGCGGTGTACTATCTGAAAGTGCTCAAGGTCATGATCCTGGACACGGCCGAGGAACCCGACGAGAGCCGGCCGGTAAACGTGCCCGGCGGCTCAGCCTTATACGGAACGATACTGGCGCTGATGATTTTTGTCGTATTCCTGGCCTGGCAACACCTGGGGAAAGCAAGTGACGACGGCGTCAACCGATTCCAGCCGGTTCTGCCGACAAGCGCGGCAACGGCGGAGGTGAAACCGTGAACGACGCGCACAACCACGCCGTGCTTACCGAAGTCGTGCGCCGGGAAAGCCGATCGCTTTTACAATATGTAGGGGATTCCTATCCGTGGTCAACTGCCAAGCAGCACGGCATCCTGGCCCAAATTCAGCAATTCGTTGAGGAAGAGAGCCAAGCGATTGGTACGATTCGCCGGCTGCTCGAACGCCGGCGCGTGCCCACACCGTATGTCGGTTCTTATCCTACCACATTCACCTCGACCAATTTCGTATCATTGACATATCTTCTCCCGAAACTGGCGGCCGATGAGAAGAAAGGTATTAGCGCACTGGAGCAGAGCCTACCTTTGCTGGAAGATACTGAGACCCGCGAAGCGGTCGCCGGGCTCTTGGAATGCAAACGGAAACACCTCGAGGCGTTGGAAGGAATGATCGCTTCCCAGCAAAAACCGGGCGCGGCTTGAAGGAATTGAAAAGGTGAGTGTGGAACTGATCGACACCCACGCGCATCTGGATGACGAGAAATTCCAGAACGATTTGCCCGCGGTCTTGCAACGGGCGGCGGATGCGGGGGTGGTGCGCATCATCGCAATTGCCACTACGGCTGCTTCCACTGTGCGATCCATCCAACTGGCAGAGCAGTATCCCATTTTGGCCGCTACCGCGGGCATCCAGCCCAACCATGTCGCTCAGGAGACTGCAAGCGCCTGGGACGAGGTGATGCGGCTGGTGGCGAGAAAACCAGTGGTAGCCCTGGGAGAAACCGGCCTGGATCGTTGCTGGGATGACACCCCCTTTGCGCAACAAGAAGATTATTTCACCCGGCACCTCGACCTAGCCCGCCAGCGCAAGCTGCCGGTGGTGATCCATTGCCGGGAAGCCGAAGCAGACATGGTGCGCATGTTGCGCGAAGCTTTCGAAAAGCACGGTCCGGTGCGCGGCGTGATGCATTCCTTCACCGGCGACGCCGTCACTGCCGGGGCCTGTTTGGCGATGGGCTTGTACATTTCTTTCGCCGGCATGGTCACTTATAAGAATGCGGAAAAACTGCGTGACGTGGTCAGGGGCATCCCTACGGACCGCCTGTTGGTAGAAACGGACAGTCCTTACCTGGCCCCGGTACCGGTGCGGGGCAAACGCAACGAGCCCGCTTTTGTGGCGCATACGCTGACCTTTTTGGCCGGTTTTCTGGAAATCGAAGCGGCAGCGCTGGCGGCACAGACGACGCGGAACGCTCGAGCGGTTTTCGCGCTGGCATAAACAATTGTTTGCAATAACAATAATCCCTCAGCCGCCGACCATGTCGAAAGTGAGGGCGTCATAGTAACCGATGGTCCCCCCGAATCCTCCGTTGAGTTCGATGACGTTGTAGCCGAAATTCAACACCGAATTATGCTCCAGGGTCGGGTTATCGAAGTCGTCAATGAAGAAGAGGACGTCGTTGGTGCCATCGTCCAAAGCCGGTCCGACGACGATCGCGGCATGATGCCAACCGACCGAGCGTGGCGTGGTCGTGTTGAACCAGCCGTTCGGGTTGTAACCGCCGATGGCGCCGACAACGCGGGCCTGATAGTAGTTGGGATCGAAACCGGGATCGCCGACCGCCGTCGTGCTGCCGAGTGAAAGGCGCTGGAGCTGGCTGCCATCGACGTTATGGTTGAGGCTGTAATTGTAGATATCCTCCGGCGGGTTGAAGGTCGGTCCGTCGGTATCAGTCGGGGCGGTGTTGTAATAGGCCAGGGCGGCATAGTCCTGGTAGGCGGTGCCGCCGGCGCCGAGGGGATCGTAGAAATACCAGTCGAGCACGAGGTTTCCCGTGAAGGGCTGGCCGCCGTTGAACTGGTACGCGATGTTCAACCAGAGCTGGTCGCGGTCGCCGGGAGCAACTGGGCGAATCATCTGGCTGCCGCTGATGGGCGACACGCCACCTTCCGCGCCCACGACGATGAAGTTCGGGGGAAAGCCGCCGAACCAGGGATTGACGTGGCCGCCATTGACGTCCTGGTTAGGGCCGTTGGGATCGTCCTTGTCGAGCGAACCGAGGTTGCGGGCTTCGAAATCGTCGGCGAAGATTTGCGCGGCAGCCGGCTGCGCGGCGAAGAGCATCGCCCCGATAGATAATATCGGAACTAACACGAATGTGCGCAACATGACACATACCTCCTTAGAAAACGTGGTGCGAAACTATTTTCAGTATCCCCAAGTTGATTGGCGATTATAATGATTTGCAAAGAGAATGCAACCAAAAATTTAAATTTGTTCGAGAGATAGAGGAAAACCGATGAAAACGATGCAGTGCGCCCTGACTTCGTTCGCTGTACTTGCAGCCGCCGGCATCAACACGGCCTTCGCGGAAGCCGATGCAGCCGCCAGCCTGTGGGCCGTGGCCTTCGTGGATGCAAACACGGGAACGGCTGTGGGGGCCGGCGGAACCATTCTCCGAACCACGGATGGAGGCGACACGTGGAAAGCCCAGGATAGCGGAACGAGCGTGGGGCTATATCGCGTCGCACTTGTAGATGCGAATCTCGGGACCGTGGTGGGAGGCGATGGAACCATCTTGCGGACCGAGGACGGGGGCGATACCTGGGTGCCTCAGGACAGTGGAACAAGCGTGGCGCTCTCCGGCGTCTCGTTTGTGGATGCGAATATCGGAACCGTGGTGGGAGGCGATGGAACCATCTTGCGCACTGAGGACGGGGGCGATACCTGGACAGCCCAGGACAGTGGAACGAGCCAAATCTTGAATGCGGTATCGTTTGTCGATGCCGACACTGGAACGGTGGTGGGCCAAAATGGAACGGTTCTCCGGACGGAGGATGGAGGCGTTACGTGGACGCGGCAGCCGATCCCGCCGGGGGCGGTGCATCTGTACGCCGTATCGTTTGTGGATGCGGACCGCGGCATCGCAGTCGGCATTCGCGGAAACATCGTGCGTACGCGGGATGGAGGCAAGACCTGGCGCTGGACGCATAACGAGGGACCGTGGACGCGTCTTTACGGAGTCTCCTTCGTGGATCCCGACACGGCAACCGCTGTCGGCTACAACGAGAAGGAAAACATCGGGACGATTCTCAGAACGACGGACGGAGGCGACACGTGGAAAGCGCAGGATAGCGGGACAAGCAATACTTTGAGCGCTGTTTCGCTTGTGGGTGCCGACACAGGTATCGTGGTAGGCACGAACGGACTAATCCTGCGGACAAGCGATGGCGGCACGACCTGGACACGCTAGTCTGGAATGCATCAATGGCGATTGGTCACGGCAAAGTGCGACCGACGCCGGCGGCAAGTTCGCGGACTTTGGCGACGAGTACGTCTTGCGCCCGCGGCGAAAAACGGATGCCGCCGAGGCCCTGTGTCTCGTAGCCGCCTTCGGAAAGCAGGCGGGCCGATGGCAAATAACCATAATAGTCGTTGGCATAAGCCGACAGCCAGAGCCGGTTCGGCCCGAGCGCTTTCTCCAGCAAACCGACGTAATCGACGACGACCTCGCCCGCGAGGGCGACCAGTGTCAGGTCGCCGCCAAGTTGCCACACCGCGACGGCGGCCGCATTGTGATCGCGCAGCTTTTCCCTCTTGTCCAATCGCGCGAGGAGTCTCTTGGCAGCCGCGGATGTGTAGCGATCCGGTGATTCGGCGCGTTTTTCCAGCTCGGAGCGCGAAGGAATTTCCATAGGCAGATCCGCTTTGCCGAAGGCAAACCGAAGCGGGCCGCGCACGGGTTCAAGCTTGGTCCCCAGCACGCGCTCGACTTCGCCGCTTAGCTCGCGGCCGTGCTTGCGAGCGAGGTCCATCGTGCCGTGCGGGTAGGGATCGCTGTCGCCGGCAAAGCCAAGGATGAACATGGCTTGCACGCCGGGGTGCTGCTTTTCGAGAGCGGCCTGGGCGAAACCGGCATAGTCGCCGCAAATCTCGTAGGAGTTGCCGCGCAGGGTGGTGTTGTGCGTGGCCGCGCCGAACAGGACGGCCCGCAGCTTGCCCTCGGCCGTGTCGATGCGCAAGACCGGCACGGTGCGGTCCGCCGGGCCCCGCGCGTTCATTCCGAGGATGACGCCGCGCGGCGTGAATTGCCGGCGATTGAGTACAAAATTGGCCACGCCCATCCCCCACGAGAGCCGTGCCGGCTCGCGTTTTTGCAATGATTCGAGCACGACCTCGACCAGGCGGTCCTGCAGCTTGCGCGTGTATTCGACGGTGCGCTGGCGATCGCCGGGCGATCGGCCACCGCCACCCTCTGCGCTCAAGCTCAAAGCAGGCCCCGTATGCACGTGTGAGGAGGTGAGCAGAATCTGTTCGCGATTCAGCTTGGCCTTGTCCGCCAGTCGGTCGCAAATCGGTTCGGCAATAGCCGCGGACAAGCCGATCAGGTCCGTGGTCACCAGTATACCCAAGTGGCCGTCCCGATCTTCCACGGCGAGCGCCTTGGCGTAAAGGTCGGCGGTGATTTTCTCAAACGGCCGATCCCGGCTGGCGTAGCCGGCCATGAATACCGGCTGCTGGGGCGTGATCTTCACTTGAGCCAGCCCGACCTTCCAATCGGGCTCTTCGGCGAGGGCGGGCCCGACCAAAGCAACAACTACCACGGAAATTGTCAGGATGTGGATGGTCGTTGGCAGATGCAGGGTCATGGTTTTGGCTCCTTCAATTCCGGTTCGATTCCCGCTCTACATCCAATCCCGAATGCATTTAATTTGCCTCACCCGGTGGAGAAGGGTCCCATGTGGCTACTCGCGCCAGTGGCTTGCGCTTCAGATCAGGAACCAGGACATCTTCCGCCGGGTAGCCAACGGGAAAGAGGACAAATGGCCGCTCGTTTTCGGGGCGGCCCAATATCTTCGCTAAAAATGCCATGGGACTGGGCGTGTGCGTCAGCGTTGCCAGGCCCATGTTGTGAAGAGCCACGATAAACAAACCGCAGGCAATGCCCACGCTCTCCTTGGCATAGTAGTTCTTCAAGCGTTGGCCGCTCGAACTGATCTGGTACGCTTCTTCGAAGACGACCACGATCCACGGCGCGATTTCGAGAAACAGCTTGTGCCAGTCAGTGCCGAGCGGGGCGAGCGCTTCGAGCCACTCGGCCGGCATGCGCCCTCCTTCATACGACAGCCGTTCCTCCGCTTCCGCGCCCTCACGGATCTGGCGCTTGATCCGCGCATCGCTGACGGCCACAAAGTGCCAGGGTTGGCGGTGGGCGCCCGAGGGAGCGGTCGAGGCGGTTTCGATGGCCAGCTCGATGCAACTTTTGGGCACGGGCTTGGAGGAGAAATGCCGGACGCTGCGGCGCCGGTTCAGCTTGTCGAACAGGTCGCGTCCGCGCCGGAGCATCTCGTCTTCCGGCAGCGTTTCGAGATGGTATGGGATAAACGGAAAGGAAGTCATGGTTCTCTCACGATGCTCGATCCAGGGAGCCCTCGCCGCATGGCCAAACTTCTCTGGTAATCACATAATGATTGCGTCCATCTAATCATAGGAAAAGACGTAGCCGCCGGGCCCCCAACCACTCATGGTGACACCTGAAGATCCGTGTCTCACGCGAATGCACGGGCACGGGTCTTGATGCAAACAATTTGGGAATAACAACTTAGATTCCGTTTTCCTCCCGTATCTCACGCTCCCGTGAGACACGAAAATCCCCCCTCGGCAGGGTTTGCGGATCCCGCTGTCCGCCGCTGCCTGGTACTGCCTCGAAATAAAAAGGGCATCTCAGATTACGTAATCCGGCACGAAAACGCGAACGCGGCGGGGTGAGACATATACTATTTCACCCGTCTTGAGAGAAAGTTCCGCATATCGGCTCGGGCTGATATCGACATGAATCTCCAGATCAAACTCCGGGGCATGGAGCTGCAAACGCGTGACCGACCCCGCCGGGTTGATGTGCAGGATTTTCGCCCGGAGGCTGGAGGCAGTGTCGGCCGTGCGGTCGATCTCCAGCTCGTGAGGCCGGATATAGACCATGGCAGGTCGCGCTTATTCGATACTTAGGACAGTTCGTTTCCGATATGCTGGCACACCCCCCAATGCCGAAACCGAAACAGTTCAACCGCCGCCGTCCGTCACATGTCAACTTTCAGACAAAAAAATCCCTATGTCCCACCCCCGGAAAAGCACCGAATTTGGCCGCCGAACTGTACACAAACGACTGCTGCCCTGTGCAGCCTCGATCGGGTCGAGGTCACCGGCGATGCGCCTCGCCAATTCAGCGCCGGTCTGATCGAATAGGAGGATTTCTACGGAAGCGATCATGGCCAGATCCCGCCTTCAAGAGGCGGACGACCCGGTAGCTTGACTCAGTGATGTCATCACCAATGTTTATTGCCAATGCGCATCTTGACTCCCTCCGGTCCCCCGAATGCGCCCTGCTCAACGAACTGGTCGAACGGTTCGAGGAGGCTTGGCTGCGCGGCGACCGGCCGGCCATCAACGACCACCTGCCTGCCGATCCTCGTTTGCGACAACTCGTTGAGTCTTTCGGCCAGGATGGCCGCTTCGTCCGGCGGAGGCTCGCGCCCCGGGACGCGCCCCCGAATCGTGGATTGACTCTTAGGAGTCGGTTGCACTTCTTGCCCGATGTTGCGGCGCGCCGCCTGCCAGTGTTCCCCCTGGTTGGCACACTTACGCAGAGTAATGACCGCGAGAAGCCCCCACAGGCTGTCCCAATTCGCTACGGTGAACTGGCCGGCCTGGTAACGGGCAAAAAAACTGCGGTAGACCGACTGGACCACTTCTTCGGGATGCACTTTGTGGGAAAGGCCGCACTTGGCCGGCAAAAGAGCCCAGGCCGAATTCTACCTGGATCGCGAGCACCATATAGGCGAGCAAGCCCCTCGCGCCGGCGACGAGGATGCCGGGCGAACAGCAACCCTCGCCAGCAATGGCGAGGGCTTGCTCGAACTTTGTCTGGAACACTAGCGCCGGCGACCCTTTGGTTGGACGCGGCCGGTCTCAAGCAAATGGTTTTTTACCAGCATGTTGCAATTACCCCATACCGAGTTGTCTCTGCCTACCGCGTGAAAATCGACTTCCTTGTCTTTGACTGCTTTAGCGATTTTCACAGCGAGTTTTGCCACGAGATCATCGAACTCGTCTTCCGGCCAGCTAGAAGGACTCTCACCATCAATCCACTCGTACCTTCCTTCCTTGTTCTGCAAAGCGGCGCGAAAGGCTCCAAGCATCGGGTAAAAGAGAGCAGAAGGAGCTTTCGGAGCGAGGGTCTCGCCCGATGGATCAAAATAGTAAAGCTCTTCCTTTGGCCCGGTTCCTATGGGCTCTTTTACGACCGTCCCCCACCGTCGGCCCTTGCGGTTATATGCTTCGGGTACACGGGAGCGAAGGCGATCATAAAGTTGGAGGATGTCGCCGGCTATCGGATACATCTTGCGATAAACAAACTCGCGCTGCAGGAAAAGTCCGGGCATACTTCCCCGGTACTTGTACGCTTCAACAGGATGCCGGTCTTCATCGAAATTATCAATGTCCATGCAAGTTAGAATCTGCAGGATCGTTAAAAAGCTGATGGGTTTGAAGTCATCACTTCCTTCAATGTGTTCGTTTGGCTTGAAGGCTACACATCGCTCAGCAAATTTTCGGTTTGCCCGCATAAGGGCCTGTCTCAGCCCATCAAACTTTCCCTCCAAGTTTTGAATGGCAAACTCTGGGACCATTTTGTGCGTATTTCGAGCGCTAACGATCCGCACGATCTCCGGATGCGTTAAACCAACCATGATCTCTACTTCCAAATACCTTTCCAAATTTGACTTCGGACTTGGTTCCCCGTCCGTCTCACTTGCTTCTTCAGCCTGTTCTTGCCCGAGGCTCGGCACGAGGTTCATCAACACATGCCGCAGCGTGTGACCGCCGTCGCCTGCCCCGTCCAGTTTCTTGTCTTTCAAGAGGATGGAGACTTTGTCAGCTCCTGATTCGTGCGAGATCTCGCGCGCAAAGAGTAATATTCCACGGTTGCACCGGTGAAACTCTTCTGGATAATCATCCCATGTTTCCGTCATCGCTTTGATAACGGGGCCCTTAAGGCTCTGCTCTCGCGGATTTACCTCCATCCATTCCAAAAGTTGCGAGGAGAGACTTGATGCCGCGGCGCGCATTCGAAAAGCACGTGGCTCTTTTAGGAATGGATCCGGCTGAGGCTTAAACCCCTTCACCTGGAAGGACACCCAGACGCCCTTCTTTCGGTCATCTTTGTTGTGGGAAGTCGTTTCTTGCCGACGATCGCGCAGAGATGTAGTGGTCATATCATGACCCCTTTCTATGTTGAGAGGCTTCCGGAGCGCGAGCGTACCGCGACGCTACCAATCGCCCTCGCTGTGGGCCTTTCGGGCCTCAAAACAGCGACCTCTTGAGGTTGATTCTAGCAGTTACCAAAGGGTTTGGCAACCGTTTCGAAACATAACCGATGACTTCGTGGGCTGGAGGTTTGCCATGCCTACGCCGTTGGGGGACCGCCGGGAAATTGAACGAAGGTCTTGACACTCACCGGCATCACGGACGGGACAAGCACAGCCCTGCTGGCTGCTGAATTGATGCACGGCCAGAGCATGGACATGCGCGGGTTCGGCCGGGACGCCGTCTACGGGGGTTGTTCCCGGTTGACGGCTAGTCACGATTATCGGGAGCGATTGCTACGCTTGCAAGAGGATTTCACGCGCCGTCTGGAATGGGGGCGTGTCAACAAAACCGCGGAAAAATAGCGATTATTAACGACCGCCCATTTCTGATCGGATCACATGTCCTTAGCTCACAAACCGCGGCTTCCTCGCTACCCCCGGTGGCTAACCCTCGACCTTCAGCGGTATCTCTTCTTGCAACTTATTTTTGGAGCCCGCAACATATCCAGGCAAAGCCGCTTCGACCCGACTCTCCACATGAATCCGCAATGCGAGCACGTGGCAGGTGTTGCGTAAAGCGTCGACTTTTTTTCCGCCGCTTCCTCGCCACATAGGTTTTTCCTACGCCGCTCATTTGTTTCCCTCCCCCGAGGCAGTATAAGTCGGTGGTGCGGTAGCCCGGCAGCTTGCCTTCGGTGGGAAACTTGGGAGCTGCGCTGGGCTGCTCGCGGCCCGACATCTCCAAGTCGCTTCATTTTCTTTCGGAAGGGAGGTTTCCCATGCATGGTATTCCTTGCATTCTGGAGCATCTTTGTGGCTCTCGCCGTCGGCCAGAGCGCCGCGCTCGTCGCTTATTCCCGCCCCTGCACCTGGAGGTGCTCGGGGAGCGCTGCCTGTTGAGCACATACGCGCTCACGGACCTGGGCCTTGGGATCGCCTACGGCATCAACGACGCCGGCTTGGTCGTCGGGGGTGGCGGCCCAACCGGGGCCTTCACCTGGGATAGCATCCACGGGAGGCAGAATCTGGAGCCATTCGGGATCACGGACCATTTGAGTGATGCCTTTGGCGTCAGCCCCAAAGGGCTCATCGTCGGGGCTGCCCAACCGTTCCCCGACAGTCCGCGGCATGCCTTCCTGTACGACCATGGCGCCGTGACAGACCTGGGTACCTTCGGTGGCGCGCTCAGCGCGGCCCGGGGCGTCAACGACGCGGGCCAGGTTGTCGGTTGGGCCTATACGGACCGTGGCCTCACACACGCCTTTCTCTGGGACAGCCAGAACGGTCTGCAGGACCTGAGCCCGGACGGGAACCCCGCCATGGCTTTCGCGATCAACAGTTCGGGCCTCATCGCTGGCTTCACGTGTTGCGACACCGACGGCACCCATGCCGTCGTCTGGGATAGCATGGGCGGCATGAGCGACATCGCCAGCGGCGGTGTCGTGACGCAAGCCTTCGGCGTCAATGACGCCGGGCAGGTGGTCGGTGGGCACGTGGTCAATAGCTCGAACAGCGACGCATTCCTCTACGACGGCGGCACCCTGACTGACTTGGGCAACCTCGGACACGGGGTCGCCGCTGCCTTAGCGATCAATGACGCGGGCATCATCGTCGGCGGGGCCGATGCGCGCGACTCCTTCGAGGAGCACGGCTTCGTCTACGCCGACGGCGTCATGACCGATCTGAACGAACTGGTGCCCCCCGGCTCCGGCCTGACCATCTACCAGGCCCACGGCATCAACCATACCGGCCAGATCGCGGGCGTGGCACTGGACAGGAGGTCCTTCTTTCATGCCATCCTGCTCAACCCCGATGATGGCTTCGCTCCGCACGGTTCGCCGGATCGAGGGCTCCGGACCGCATTGGCTTCCCTGACCGGGTCCCGGCACGAGGCCGGTGTTCCCGCGATCGCTCCGGCGCCTGATAATCCAGACCAGCGTGGGCCCGCATTCTCGCTGGCGGAGTTCGCCGCTGAAACGACGACCCAACCCCGACCCACCAGGGAGGCAGCGGGGTTGCCGGCGTCGCTGGCTGGACCTGTCAAAGGGAGGGCCGGCGATTCTTCCGCACTGGAATGGGGGGACGATCTTTTGGAACGATGAGTCCCTTCGTTCCCGGCCCTGGTACGCCAGGCTTGAAAACCCGAGCGCCGCGGCTGGCTGCTCCAGCACCTAGTTCGGCCGGGCTTTATGTCGAATACTCCCCGCTTGTACGCTACCGAACGTCCTACCGATACAGAGCACTACCATCGGATATTTCCAGGAACACATGTCCGCTTCCCTCACGATCCCGCGAAGCGGCACTGGCGTTAACTCCATCGTCGCGAAATTTCGCTCCATATCAACTACGCCCCCGGAAGGGAACCCAAACTTCGACATGGCAGTCAACACAAGCTCTGAGATTTCCCTATTCCTGATCGCGCCCGGTATTGAGGACTTGCCACGGATTGCGCTCCCGTTTCGCCAACGTTAGCCCGTGGCGGGACTTTTTCGGTTGGTCGGCCTTGTAACAACCGATCGATGCAATGAGTGGAGGAAAATAAGGAATGGTTCTGCTGGCTACGCCCAACGCGCTGAGGCCGTCATCTGCCACCGTGCGCACTGCGAAGCAGTACGAACCGTCTTGTTGGGGTCGAAAGTCTAACTGGTAGCTGCAGCGCCTCCGATGATTTTACGAGCAGGTACGAAGACCCTGTCCGGTTCCGATGTGCGGTCCTTGAAAAATCGCTGCAAATCAAATAAAGACAAGAGCATGAGCTCGACCCACATCAGCCACCATATAAAGGCGCCCCGCGACATCGTGTATCGCGCACTTCTTGATGCACGCGCGGTCGCGAAATGGAAGGTACCGACCGGCATGACTTGCCACGTACATTCGTTCGATGCCCGCGAAGGCGGCTCGTTCCGGGTTTCGCTCGCGTATGACGCGCCGACGGCGACCGGCAAAACCAGCGCCCATACCGACACGTACCACGGCCGATTCGTGAAACTCGTGCCGAACGAGCAGGTTGTCGAAGTGGACGAGTTCGAGACGGAAGATCCCGCGCTAAGCGGCGAGATGACGATCACGATCACGCTCGCCGATGCGGAGGGTGGCACCGATCTCCTGGCAGTGCACGACGGGCTACCGTACGGCGTGTCGCCCGCCGACAACGGGATCGGCTGGCGGATGGCGCTCGCGAAACTTGCGGCTCTCGTCGAGGCGGGATTGTAGTACCTGAGTTATGATTCATTCGTGCGAAGTCGCGCCGGGGCCAGACGTTGGCCGAGTACCTGCACGCCCCCGCCGGAGAGAAAATGGGCAACCGGAGTTCATTCCCATGAAACTCACCTGCACCCTTTCTCACCTGGCCAATGGCAAATGGCTGGCCCGGCATATCGGATCGTCCACCGGCCAGGTGGAAGTAACGGCCCTGACCCGGGAGGAGGCGCTTACGAAGATGCGCAACGAGTTACAGTACCGCATTGAGTGGTGCCCGTGCAGTGGTGCGTCGGGGGATACCGTGGAACTTCAAGTACGGGAGCAAGGAGTCAAGCCATGAATGATGACACCCGGAAGTTGCTGAAAGTCTTTGGCGTGGCTGTCACCGACGCCGAGGCCGAAGCGGAGCGGCTGGCCAGCACCGCCGTCCACCTTTCAGCCAGTCCCAGCAAGGAAGAAATCGCCAAACTCCTGAAAGACGCCAGCGATCTTTGCCACGAGCTTAACACCCGCTGGCTGGAGATCACCCAGCGGGTCTTCGCCATTCAGAGCCGCTTGCAACAAAACCTGGCCGAGGCCGGGGCAAGGCTGCAAACCGCCAAATGACCAGCCCGGTGCACCAAAAACGGTTTCCCAAAAAAGCAGCTTCGTCCCCAATACGGTATTGCCCTGACGGTGCATTGCAAATGCGGTGATTCTTGTTTGCAAACCCACCCCGATCGGCGGGAGTCGCGTCCTCCGAACCGGGATGGATTCACGCGATTTCGGCTACTACTGAGCTCTTGGACCGGGCCACCTCCCAGAGTCTTGCCATCCGGACTGAAGGCCGCAAGGGGCTCGATTCTTCGTAACACTCGTTAATTAGAATCTTATCTGGGCAAACCCGTCGTTGTTGTGTCCACGCCTTGCACAGTTCCATCATCGGCCGGGGAAAGGGCAAGCCCCAATGAGTCCACCGAAGCCACGGCTTGCCTCGACCTGACTAACACGTTGCTTTGATCCGCATGCTGCACGGAGCTAAAGTACTGATCAATGCCTTCGCGTGCAGGCGGCGGCTGCGTTTGCGCCAAGTCGAGGGGCTCGGCGGCCACTCGCGCCGAAACGTGGGGTTGCATAAACAAGCTCGGACCGAGTAAGGCAGCTACGTCGTCCTTGCGCAAGGCTTGCAATCCGCCGTCCAAGAGCCCGTTGCCACCAGCGCCGGGGGATGTCTGGTCAAACCGGATCGAGCCGAACAGCCCTTCGTGGGCCGAAAAACTTCCGGCGCCGTTCCGATTAATCCCGGCAGTGAAGTAGAGGGTGTTCGGGTCCCCGCCCATGCCGCCATTGCCGAAGGTCAAGTACCAAAGGCCCTCAAATGCGAGCGGGTTGCCATCCGCATCCGTGACGTAGCCCAGGAATTGTCCGGTATTTGGATCAAAGGCGTTTATCTTGCCATCCCCCAGGCCAAAGTTGCCGACAAGCAAGTCGCCGCCAAAATTCCCGAAACCTTTGGGCGCCAAGACCATCCCCCAGGGTGCGTTGACGCCGCTTGACACAACGCGCCTGAGGAAGTTGCCATCCATGTCGAAGGCATCGACGATCCCACCATGTTCCGGGTCCGCACTATTGCGGTACGTCACATAGAGAGTGCCGTCGAGGTTATCGATGTTGAACGGCCTGTAAGGAGTGAGCCCAGGCGGCAGGTTCGGGTCCGTGAAGACGAAGTCGACAGGTCCTCGGGGAACGAGCTGGAACTTCGAATCAAAGACGTCAATGCGGCCCTGGCTCACGTTGGCGGCATACAAGAAATTGCCCGCACTGGTCTCTCCCATATCCAGGCCGGTGTAAACGGCACCGTCGATGGTGATCTGGCGCTCCGCCTGGTTGCCGGAGTTCCAGCCAAAAATGCTGCCGTCAAGCCCATCAAAGAGGAAGCGGGCCGGTTGTCCATTGGAGAGAACGAAGTCCTTTGTGTCGTTAAAGACCGCGCCGGTAGGTGCCGGCGGGACGGAGACCTCCAGTCCCAGCTTCATGAAATTCGTTTCGTCGGTCCCTGAATAAATCGTGGCCATGCCCGAACCGGCATTGGCGATCCAGAAGGGGCTCATGGAGCTCAACGCGATGCCCCAGGGGTTGACAAGCAGCGGGTCAACAACGGCCGGCGCGCCCAGTGCCTGGCCGGTACTGTCGTGGGGATCGGCGGTGTTGGCAACCAGGTTCGTAGAGTGGAAGTTCGCGCCTGCGCCCTTGCGGAAGACTTCATATACCGCGCCGCCATTGGGATCTGCCGTCCCTCCGGTAAGCGATACCACCCAGAGGTTGCCATCGGGCCCCGTCTGGATGTCGGTGAGGACGCCAAAGTCCGTGCCGAGAAGGAAAGTCGTGTCGCCCATGAGGTCGAACGGAGTGTTGTTCAGAAACACGTGATCGGAGGGGCGGATGTTCGGATCGTTGCCGAAATCGAGCCCGGACCGGTCGCTGGTGGGGTGGAAGACAAAAAGCGCGCCGTTAAACTGTTCGCGCGGATCGCGGAAGACGCTCTGGTTGTCGCGCGCCTCGCCTTCGAAGAGAGCGTCCTGATAGAGTTGGCCGAGCGCCGAACTGTGCAGGAAGCCGATTCCGGCCGGAGGAATTTCCCCGCGAGCACTAAACACCGGCGCGTTGTAATGAGCGCCCGGCAGCATCACCAAGCGGCTCAGGGCTTCCTCGACCGTGTCCGCAATTCTCGTGGCCGGCCAGCGGATCTGTTGAAGCCCGTTGACGCTGACCTCAATATTCTTGAACTCCGTGAGGGCAGTTTGATCGGGCGACCCATCCCGGTTGAAGAGCGGGCCGCTGCTCTGGACCCAGCCGTTGTTGGCGCCGGGATCGACGATGCTGATCTTGTCGAACGACTGATCGCCGTTTTCTTCCAGCCATAGCCTCCCGGTGAGCGGGTCGAAGGTGTAGCCAAAGGTGTTGCGGATGCCGTAAGCGAAGACTTTGTGGAGGTTCGTGGTGATCGCGGGGTCGAGTTGATTGATTTGCCCGCTAATCGCGGCCGTGGGAAACTGAGTGGTGTATATCGTGAAGAACGCGCGGCCGTTCAGGACCGCGTTGACCGCGTCGGTAAGCGTATTGATCCCCTGAGGCGGCTCGGCGACGAAATTCGCTGCGCTCAACGTGGCTGTGAACTCCCGGGTGGTAAATCCTACCGGAAAAGCGGGCAGGCTGAAAATCACCGGCCCATCGGCCCCGTCCAGCCGGACCTGTCCGGCGACGGCCGGAGCAGACAGGTCCTGGAAGGCGCCGTGTACGGTAAACGTGTTCATCGCCTGGTTCAGGAATAACGTGAAAGAGCCCGTGGCCGAGTTGTCGTTCCCGCTCAACACCGGCGCCTGGAGGGTAGTGCGAATATTCACGAATGGGTTGTCATTCGGGGTTGAGCCATCCGGGTTGAGCCTTATCATTACGCCCGTGAGGTGGGCATCGTCGGGTGCCGGCCCGCCATGAACGATGCCCGCATTCTCGTCGGTCTGTCCCGGCCCCTGAGACCCGTTGATGAGGTTCTGCAGCCAGCCGCGCCGGCCGTTGTCGCCGATGACGATGTACAGCTTGCCGTCCGGTCCAAAACGAAGCACACCGCCGTTGTGGTTGCCCGCGAACGGCGCGGCGGTACTGTTGTGATCCTCCTGGTAAGCGTGGAGGCGGATGATGTTTCGGTCAAACGTCAAAGTAGAGCTTGCGGCGGTCCAGATAAAGCGGTCCACGCGATTGCCCAGCAAGGGCACGTCGGGCAGGTTGTTCGTCGGCACGCCCGTGCTGCTCTGCGTCCAATACAAATACACGTCATGGTCATTTGTGAAGTTGGGGCTCAGGGCAACCCCCAGGAGCCCGCGCTCCGATGCAAAATTAACCGGCAGATTGTCGATCGGGCCCGAGCCGAAATCGAACTTTGTGGTTGTCTCGACGCCGTTGATCACGTGGTCCACCTTGCCGGTGGTTTT
>Ga0306920_100000128_pt1 | contig 87225 bp, 81 predicted proteins | sample flu12Cox44000170_FD_204666 | JGI IMG/M metagenome (GOLD analysis project Ga0306920, IMG submission 204666) | Lab enrichment of tropical soil microbial communities from Luquillo Experimental Forest, Puerto Rico - flux4day.12C.oxic.44.000.170 (v2)... | ecosystem: Environmental > Terrestrial >...
AGCGGGTGACGCCGCAGGGCGAGCCGATCAGCGTCGAGTTCCTGCTCGAGGAGCCGTCGTTGCAGCCGCATCACATGCCGTTCATCAAGAATCTCAGGACGCTGGGCATCGAGGCAAACCTGCGCATTGTCGACCCCGTGCAATATCGCAAGCGGGTCGACGATTTCGACTTCGACCTCGCGGTTGAGCGGTTCAGTTTTTCGAGCACGCCGGGCGACTCGTTGCGAAACTATTTTTCCTCGCAGGCCGCCGCGATGAAGGGTTCGCAGAATCTCGCCGGCATTTCCGATCCGGTCATCGATGCGCTCATCGACGGGATCATCGCAGCCGATAGCCGCACGAGCCTGACGACGGCCTGCAGGGTGCTCGACCGGGTGATCCGCACCGGCCGCTATTGGGTTCCGCACTGGTACAAGGCCTCGCACTGGCTTGCCTACTGGGACGTGTTCGGCCGGCCCGCGGCCAAACCGCGCTACGCGCGCGGTATCCCCGAGACCTGGTGGTACGATCACGAAAAGGCGGCGAAGATCGATCAGTGAACCACGCCTGACGCGTCGAGACGCGAGATTAACCACCGCGCCGGCGATTTGTACGCGTTGAATAGCGATCTGAAATGTCGTGCACCGGCGAGCCGGACCCGCGGGGGATGGCTTTCAAGGGATTTAGATCCCTTGCGTCCGCCGCTGCCGAAGGGGCTTAGCGCACAACCTGCTGCGCAACCCGCATAACGTCGTTTTTCAGCAATCTGGGCCAGTTGCCAGGTTGCTGATCCGCATGTTCCCCAATGCAGGTTCTTAAGGGTGGCATGGCCGGTGCCCGGAAGTGTTATGGCCTGTGGCCGGAGTGTTATCGCCTGTGCCCGGAAGTGTTAAGATCGTTGGAAGCCACGATAACGCGTGTTTTCAGCGGTTTTTTGCGAATTCGCTGCTCTGCCGTGAGCGCAAGTGTGAACCAGTTCACACTCGTATCGGAAAAAGCTCGGTACGATCCGAATCCGAGGCTGCAACAGACGACGGATATTGCAGCCAACCGCGGGAGGGGAACCATGCCCGCCAGCAATAAGATCATAATTTGTGCAGCGTTGACGACGGGGCTTCTGCTCCAAGGCTCACGGTGCTTTGGGGAGGACCACACGAAACTCGCTGGCACCTGGAAACTGGTCGCGTTCATGACCGAGGATATCGACAACAAGGTGCGAGAAAACGTGTGCGACGAGCAGGCGGAGGGCTATCTTACATTTACGGCTGCTGGTCGCGTGTTCGGATTCGCGACCACGAAAGGCGGCGAACCGTTGGCGAGCACACCGCAGAGCTACGATGCATCCCGGCCAATCATTTCCTATTCGGGCAACTATCGCGTCGAGGAGAGCGATCTCGCCGCAAAGGTCGATTTAGCCTGGGATGACGGATGGCCGCGCACCGAGGAGCTGCATCACTACCGTTTGGACGGCGACAAGCGGCTCGTAGAAACGACCCACGTCCGTTATCCGAATGCGTTCGGGAGTAGAATGATCAGCATTCTGGTTTGGGAGCGCGAATAAGAAAAATTAAGAACAATTAAGGACTGCCCCAAGGATTTGCCGGTCACCCCGCGGCACACTGAGCTTGCGGCAGACCGACTGCTTCGGTCAGGTCGGCTGGTTGTGGTCACTCCCCGGGCGGGCGGGAGGAAGGCCCATGTCCGACATCAAGCGGCGTGAGTTCATGATCCTTCTGGGCGGCGCGGCGGTCGCGTGGCCGCTTGCGGCGCGCGCACAGCAGCCTGATCGCGTGCGGCGGGTGGGCGTATTGATGGGAATCGCGGATGACCCGGAAGGACAGGCGCGGGTCATGGTTTTCAAGCAGGCCCTTCACGCCCTGGGCTGGACAGAGGGCCGCAATGTCCAGTTCATCTATCGTTGGAGTGCGGGGGACGTCGTGCATGCGCGCCAGTTCGCCAAAGAGTTGCTCGATTTGCGGTCGGACGTGATCCTGGCAAATACGACGCCCATCGCCGTCGCGGTCAGGGATGCCACCCGCACGACGCCCACGGTGTTTGTCCAGGTCAGCGACCCGGTCACCGCCGGCGTGGTCCAAAGCTTGGCGCGACCAGGCGGCAATCTCACCGGTTTCACCAATTTCGAGCCTTCGATTGCCAGCAAGTGGCTTGAACTGCTGAAACTTGTCGCTCCGAACATCTCGCGCGCCGCGTATCTCTTCAACCCAGACACGGCGCCGCTCTTTTACGCGCGGGCAGTCGAGACCGCCGCGCCGGTGTTGTCGGTAAAGCCGTCTGCCGCGGCGGTTCACAACGCGGACGAGATGGAACGCGCGATCGAGCAGTTTGCGCGCGCATCCGATGGCGCGCTCCTCGTGCTGCCGGACCTGTTCACCGCGACGAACCGTCGATCGATCGTCGCGCTCGCCGCCCGGCACCGCCTGCCGGCGGTCTATCCGGCCCGCTACTTCGCCGCCAGCGGCGGCCTGATGTCCTATGGGATTGAGCTGCTCGAGACATACCGGCAGGCAGCATCCTATGTCGATCGCATCCTCAAGGGCGAAAGGCCCAACGACTTGCCAGTCCAGCAGCCGACCAAGTTCGAGTTTGTGATCAACCTCAAGACGGCCAAGGCGCTCGGGCTCACGCTGCCGCCTCAATTGCTCGCCAGCGCCGACGAGGTGATCGAGTGATGTGAGGGAGGTTCAAAAATGAAACTTCCCCGCCGAAATTTTCTGCATCTGGCCGCCGGCGCTGCCGCGCTACCGGCCATACCGCGCTTCGCGTGGGCACAAAGCTATCCGACGCGGCCGGTGCGCATCATCGTCGGCTTTCCTCCCGGTAGTGGGCCTGACATCGCCGCCCGCCTGATGGGTCAATGGCTGTCGGAGCGGCTCGGTCAGCAAGTCGTCGTCGAGGACCGGCCGGGCGCCGCCGGCACTATCGCGACCGAGGCGCTCGTGCACGCGGCCCCGGATGGCTACTCTCTCCTCTGTGCCACTGCGGCGAACGCGATAAACGCCGCGCTCTACCAAAATCTCAAATTCGATTTCATCCGCGACATCGCGCCCGTCGCAAGCATTGGCAATATCCCGTTTGTCATGGCAGTCAATCCATTGCTTTCGGCCAAAAGTGTTCCTGAGTTCATTGGCTACGCCAAAACCAACCCGAGCAAGATCAACATGGCATCGGCCGGGACTGGAAGCTTGTCCCATGTATCCGGTGCGCTATTCAAGGTGATGGCCGGCGTCGACTTGAATCACGTGCCGTATCGGATCAGTTTCATGCCCGATCTGCTCAGCGGGCAGGTGCAAGTCGCGTTCACAACAATAACGCTATCAATCGAGTATATCCGAGCCGGAAAGCTGCGCGCTCTAGCGGTCACCTCCGCCACGCGCTCCACGGCGCTGCCGGACATCCCAACAGTGAGCGAGTTCGTACCGGGCTACGACGCGACTGGATGGTACGGCGTTGGTGCGCCTAAGAGAACCCCAGCCGACATTGTTGACAAGCTCAACAGAGAGGTCAATGCGGGCCTTGCCGACAGGAAGCTAAAGGCGCGACTTGCTGATGTGGGCGTTGAGCCGACGCCGATGGCACCTGCCGAATTCGGCAAGCTCATCGCCGACGACACCGAGAAGTGGGGCAAGGTGATCAAAGCAGCCAACATCAAGCCGGAGTGATCCGGCCGATATTCCATAACAGTCCCGTTCGGCGAAAATGACGGCTCATGGCACCTCTGAAACATCACGACATAATCCGGCTAAGAGGCACCGGTTCGAGAAAGCGGACATGGGACTGGCTTAGCGGTCGTGCAGGCGGACATCTCTGCAACACGCGGGAAAAAAAAGCGCATTTTTGTGATCGCCATCACATCGCGCGCGCAACGACGGGCCTAGTCCCGAAGCCGTCGACCGGTACCGCGTGTGCGGTGCTCATCTTCGATGGTTTCTTCCGAACTCAGCCCCGCCAACGCGGGGCTTCTTTGCGTCTTACGTCATCGATCGGGAGCATTCCGGAAGACCTGGATACCATCCAACCCTATGGTTGGGTGGGTGGGGATAGTGGGGGATGATTCATGAATAACGTACTGAGCCTGCAGCTTGCACGTGAGCGTGCTTGGCAAGCCAGAGGCCGTTTGAATGGAAATGCCTTCAAGAGACCAAGTCTGCCACCGCGGAACTCTGAAATCACGGGGCTTGATGGGCGGAGATTGCATGAGCGGCTCGAAGCCGAGAATGCACAGCTTCGACGCCGTGTGGTGGACCTCGTGCTCCAGATTCAAGCACTGCGCGATGGCGCCGGAACACTAAGGGCGTATGATGCGGCACGCCATCGACGGGACGTGCCATGAAAGGCATTGCCGAATGGCTAGCATCGATCGGCCTGAGTGAGTACGCCCAACGGTTCGCCGACAACGGCATTGACCTCTCGGTCATCCGCGATCTGACGGAGCAAGACCTCAAGGATCTCGGCGTTCTGCTTGGGCATCGCCGCAAGATTCTGCGCGCGATCGCGGAGCTTGATGGGGTCGCTCCTGCACCGATTGAAACAGCGACCGAACCGGTGGCGCGTGACGAAGCCGAGCGCCGTCACCTCACCGTGATGATCTGCGATTTGGTGGGCTCGACTGCCCTATCGGCCCGACTCGATCCGGAAGACATGAACGCCGTGATCGATGCCTATCACGCCGCCTGCGCCCGCATCATGCTCACCTATGACGGCTTCATCGCCGAATTCCGGGGTGACGGGATATTGGCCTATTTCGGCTATCCCCGCGCGCACGAAGACGATGCCGAGCGAACCGTGCGGGCGGGGCTAGATATCATTGCCGCCGTTGCGCGGCTCGAGACGCACGCCGCGGAACCGCTCGCGGTCCGGATTGGCATCGCGACCGGCTTGGTGGTGGTCGGTGACCTTAGCGGCGAGGGTGCGCTGCGGCAGCATGCTCTGGTCGGCGAAACGCCGAACCTTGCAGCTCGCCTTCAGACCTTGGCCGAGCCCGGGACAATCGTCGTTGCCGCCTCCACGCGCCGCTTGCTCGGAGATCTGTTCCGTCTGCGCGACCTCGGCCAGCACGAGGTCAAGGGCATTGCCGCGCCGGTGGCGGCGTGGGTGGTCGAAGGCGTGTCGGCTTCCGAGAGTCGCTTCGAGGCGATCCGCGTGGCGGGTCTGACCGATCTCATCGGCCGCGAGGACGAACTCGACTTCCTGCTGGAGCGCCAACGGCTGGCCTGGAAGGGCGAAGGGCAGATCGTGCTGATCTCCGGCGAGCCGGGGATCGGCAAGTCCCGCCTTGTGGCGGCTCTCGCCGAGCGCATCGCCGGCGAGCCGCACACGCGCCTGCGTTATCAATGCTCGCCCTACGACACCAACAGCGCGCTTCGTCCGTTCATCGCCCAGTTGGAGCGGGCCGCCGGGTTCAAGGCCGACGATACGTCCGAGCAACGCCTTGATAAGTTGGAAGGGCTCCTCGCCATGGGCGCATCGCAGGTCCAAGCTGTAGCGCCGCTTTTTGCCGCGCTGCTGTCGATCCCGTTCGGCGAGCGCTATCCGCCGCTTGCGCTGAGCCCCACGCAGCAGCGCCGCCGCACGCTGGCGGCCCTGCTCGATCAATTCGAGGGTCTCGCCCGCCGGCAACCGATCCTGCTCTCATTCGAGGACCTGCAGTGGGCGGACGCCACCTCGCTCGAGCTCCTCGATCTGACGGTCGAGCGGATGCGCCAACTCGCGGTCCTTGCACTGTTCACCTTCCGACCGGAGTTCGAGCCGCCCTGGGTTGGTCTTCCCAACGTCAGCACCTTGACGCTCGGTCGCCTGGATGGCCACGACGTTGAGGGCATGGTCGCGCGGGTGACCGGCGGACGCGTGCTGCCCGCCGAAGTGATGAAACAGATCGTCGCCAAGACCGACGGCAACCCGCTGTTCGTCGAGGAACTCACCAAGGCGGTGCTGGAGGCGGGCATCCTGGTCGAGGACCCCGAGGGCTATCGGCTTGAAGGGCCGCTGCCGCCGCTCGCCATTCCGGACACGCTTCAAGACTCTCTGATGGCGCGGCTCGACCGCCTGGCGCCGGTGAGGGAGATCGCTCAAATCGGCGCCGCCATCGGGCGTGAGTTCTCCTATTCCTTGCTGCGCGCGGTGGTTGGACGCGACGAAAGCGCATTGAAGCACGGACTGGCCCAACTCGAGCAGGCTGGGCTCGTGTTCCGCCGGGGCGAGCCGGAGGAAGCCGTTTACAGCTTCAAGCACGCGCTGGTGCGGGATGCGGCCTATGAGAGCCTGCTCAAGAGCCGCCGGCAGCAATTGCACGGCAAGATTGCGCGCACACTTGAGGAGAGGTTTGCCGACGTCGTGGCGAACCAGCCGGAAATCGCGGCGCACCATTTCACAGAAGCCGGCCTTGTTGAGCCCGCCATCGATCACTGGCTTAAGGCTGGACAGCATGCAGCCCGACGCTCGGCCAATGCCGAGGCGCTGAACCATCTTGCTCGTGGTTTGGACCTCCTTCCCAATATCGACGACCCGATGCTACGCAACAAGTCGGAGTTGCTGCTTCAAACGTCGCTTGGCCACTCCCTCCGGTCGATTAAGGGCTGGAGCATTGACAGTGTGAAGCATGCGTATACGCGAGCGCTGCAGCTGTGCAAAGAAAGCGGGTTTGACGAACACACCTTGCCTGCGGTGTTTGGTTTATGGACCTGGAATTTCCTTCGTGGAGCGCTGGGTGAAGCTCAAACCCTTGCCGAACATTTGGTGAATACAGCCGAGAATGCAGATGGCTCGGTTTTCAAGGTTCTTGCCCACGAAGCTCTAGGGTTCACCTTATTTGCCCGCGGGAAATTTGCCGCTGCCCATGCGGCGCTCGAACGCAGCATGAGCATGTGCGAAGACAGCAAGGCCGCGGCGTATCTCGACCTGTCGGCGCAAGACCCGCGAGTTCATGTAAGGCTATACGACGGCATGGCACTCTGGTTTCTCGGCTATCCTGATCAGGCGCTGCGGATTTGCACTGAGGCGCGCGGTTATGCAGATACATCTCAACATCCGTTCAGCGAGGCAATGGCACGAACGATAAGCCTCCGCGTGCATCAGTTTCGCGGTGAGGCTACCGTTGTCGCAGGCCAGGCCGACGCGGCAATCGCACTCTGCGAAGAGCGTGGGTTCGTGCACTATCTGGCCATGGCTCTGATTTTGCGCGGATGGGCAACTGCCCAGCAAGGCGAGTTTGAGAAAGGTATTGCCGAGATTCAGGCAGGTTTGGAAAAAGAACGGGCCACCGACGCCTTATTGTTTGAGTCGTACACTTTGGGGTTACTGGCGGACGTTTGCATAAAGAACGAACGCTACGCGCAAACGTTCGACCTTTTGCACCAAGCGCAATTGCGACTCGATGAAGAGAACTCCGAGCGCTTTTATGCGGCTGAAATATATCGTTTGCTTGGAGAAACACATCTGCGATCAAATCGAGATCTGGATCAGGCGGAGCGTTGTTTTTGCAAGGGCCTTGAGATCTCGCGCGAACAGAAAGCCAAATCTTTCGAACTTAGACTTTGCGTGAGTATTTATGACCTGTACGAGCTGAGAGGCAACGCCGACGCGTATCGCCCGCAACTTGGCGAGATCTACGGATCTTTTCGCGAGGGTTTTGACACCACGGATCTCGTCAGAGCCAAAGCCAGGTTGACAAATGCTTGATTAGGATAGTTTCCTCAGGTCGTTTTCAGGCAGGGAAGTCTCCCAATCCCCTTGCAAAAATGTCACCGCGATTAGCTTTCAAAACTTGCTCTTTTTTTGCCGAGGCGTATGGCGCGCTAGGTTCTGACTCGCGAACGCAAATATGCCACCCGTCTCGCTCCCGATGCTTGCGGCCGGGGCTTTCCTTTTTTATGCGCGCCGTGGTCGAAAGCGAGTGGCCAGAAACTGGCGCATGAGCTGCCGTCGAAGCAGAGTTCACATGCCGAATCCCAGGGAATCTCCTGCGGAACCGTCCGGCCCGTCTATGCGTTGTGAGTGTGAGTAGTGATGGGCAAGCGAAATGGTGGCGTTGTCAGACCTGGCCTGCAAGCAGTGCGGCGGGAGGATGGAAATAGTGGCTGATATTTCTCCTTGGGGCCGCGAGCCGGGCCTTCGCGCGTTCGTGTGCTCTGAGTGCGGCACAGTAGAGAGTGTCCTGATTTACCCCGATCATCATTTCGGGCCGAAGGACCCAACCTACAATGGGAAACGGTGTTGAATTCCGCATTATGCCCAATGGCGAAGATGGCCACTGGTATTGGGAAGTCATCAAGAACGGCCGCGAGGTTGTTGCGCGCGGCGTTACCGAGACGGAGCCCGCTGCCTGTGAACAGGCGAATGAAGCGGCACGAAAAATGGAATTGATTGCATAACAGGAACTTCCGGCGTGCAAGAGAAGGGGGTATCTGAGCCATGCCTACGACAATCTTGATATGCGGCAGTCCTGCGGATGGCTTCCAAATCGTCGGCTTGTTCGCCGATGGCGGCGATGCTGAATCCTACGCCGAAGATCATAGCCTCAGAGACTGGTGGATTGCCGAGCTAACGTCACCGGAAGCGTTCGCAGATAGCCAGCGGCGACGGTTTCGAGCATCGCGCGCTCTCTTATAACTGACCTTGAAAAATTCGACCTGACGACCGCCGCTCGAAGCCCGGATCGCGAGCTACCCGGTCCCTTTCATCAACCGACGACATCAATCACATCGATTAGCGCACCCAGGGCGTGGCCGCCGCGCCGGACGGCGTAAAAAGCCCCAGCCGTTCAGGGCCGGGGCAAGTTGGCAGAGCGGATCGAAGTTAGAATTCGGTCCTTCCCGCTCTGCATCGCGTAGGGCGACACTCCTTGGTTGCTTTGCCCACGTCCTTGGGTCTTGTTTATCTGCGCCAAAGATTTGTTCCGCATGACGACAGTGCGGGCACCAAGGTCCTCGGCAAAGTCCATCCATTTCCCGGCAACGACTTCTCCTCGTTCCTGCTGCAGGCGAAGGCGTCAAAGTGAAATTATCGGGCTCGCGAACGCTGGCGGCGACACCATCAACTCCATCAAGCAGGCATCCGAATTCGGCATCGTGCAGGGGGCCAGAAGCTGGCTGGGCTGTTGATCTTCATCACGGATATCCATGCACTCGGGCTCAAAACCGCGCCCTTTTTCAACAGCCGCAGCGAGCATTTGGCTGCATTTTCGGCTACGTAACGAATTTATTAGTTGACTACGATATGACGCTACGCTATAAGCTTCTCCAGCCTCGCTCATCGAGGGGCGTCTTCTAGAGACGATCCTGAAGGCGGAGCGAGGCGTGGCGTCCTGCGGCGGCGGCTTGTAACCGCTTGCCCCGGGAGGCCCGGGAAGTCGCCCGCCGGGCACTACGACCCGGCTGCGAGGAGCTCGCTGCACGGATCCGGGTCATGCCGGAGCCGGAAGCGCGGCCCCGGGTGAAAAACCGCCACGGTGGAGCGCCGAGAGGCGAGCGTCCCCCGTCATGGGACGCAAGGCGCCTCGCTAGGCGCCTGGCGTGCCGCGTCATAAGCGCGTTCACGCGCGTCTTGTGACGCGCCGAGGGCACGCCCAACGGGTGCTCAGCGCAGCACCCGAACGACTCTCGGCGCTCCGCCCACCCCTCGATTCGGGGTGAGCGAAGCAAAGTTGCAAACCCCGGACGCAAAAGTGCGTCGCGGGAACGAGATGGGCTGTTTGACATCGTGAGATAGGACCACAAGGCGCGCGCCGGCCGCTGGCGCGTTTTGGCCAAACGAAGCCACGGGAAGAAGAACCAACCTGCGGCTGTGGGAAACGATCGTCGGCTCCGTTCTATTGTTTCCGATTGTTATTTACAATGGATGGCGCAACTCCAACGTGTCGGCCGTCAGCGCGCGGGGGGCCGACATCCCGCATCCCCGACTTCCCGCATGCTTGGGCGGCGTTGGCCTATGCGCGCAGCGGCATCACGGCGCCAACCTTATCTGTGCCAACTTCGCGATGGCCGGCCCATGGCACCGAGGCGATAATGCATGGGCTGCGCGCGGGCACGCGACGTGTCATGCAATCAGGGACGAACCATGGGCATCAGAAGTCGAGGGATTAACCCGCGCGTGAACGTCTTGGGCGCGATGCTCGCGCTGCTGGCCGCGACCGGCATGGCGTCGGCGCAAAATTTTCCGAGCCGGCCGCTCACGCTCGTCGTGCCGTTCGCCGCCGGCGGCCCCAGCGACGTCGCCGGTCGCATCCTGGCCCAAGGGCTCAGCGATGTGCTCGGCCAGCAGGTGGTGGTGGAGAATCCGAGCGGGGCGGGCGGCACGGTCGGTTCGCTGCGCGTCGCCAAGGCGCCGCCCGACGGATACCAGTTCGTGATCGGCAACAGCGGCACCCACGCCTGGAGCCAGGCGCTCTACAAGAAGCCGCCCTATGACACGATTGCCGACTTCACCGCGCTCGGTCTCGTCGTCGAGTCGCCGCGCGTGTTGATCACGCCGAAGACGTTTCCGGCGAATTCGCTGCCCGAGTTCATCGCTTACGTGAAGGCGAACCAGGCGACGGTCAAATTCGGCTCCGCCGGCGCCGGCTCGGCTTCGCACGTGAGCTGCATTCTTTTCAACGCGGCCCTGGGGGTCGAGGTCACCCACATTCCCTATCGCGGCTTGGGGCCTGCGATGCAGGACCTGATGGCCGGCCGCATCGACTACGTCTGTGATTCGGTGTCGACGTCGCTGCCGCAGCTCGAGAGCAATTCCATCAAGGCCATCGCCAGCACGGGGTCGCGGCGCCCGGTCGTCCTGCCGAATGTCGCGACCGCGCGCGAGCAGGGCCTCGATTTCGAAATCAGCACCTGGCAGGGCCTGTTCTTGCCCAAAGGCACGCCGGAGCCGATCGTGCGCCGGCTCAATCAGGCCATGGGCGAGGCGCTGGACACCCCCTACGTCCGCGAGCGCTTCGAAGGCCTCGGCGAGGAGATCGCGCCGCCGGAGCGCAGGAGCCCGGACTATTTTGCCAAGTTCGTCGCCGGCGAGATCGCGCGCTGGAGCCCCCCGATCAAGGCGAGCGGCGTGTCGGCGGATTGAGCATCCGTTCGCACGAACACGCTCTTCCGCTCGTCCCCGCGAAAGCGGGGACCCAGCGACGCAAGCGTCTCGGGGACCCCGTTGCGGCGACCCAGCGCGTGGCCCTGGATTCCCGCTTTCGCGGGAATGAGCGGAGTTCTGGTGCGCGGTTGAGCGTGTCTCAAGCTCGCGTTCAAGTGGGAGAGGGCACCATAACGTCGAGCCGCCGCATGCTCGTCACGTCGCTGCCGCTGGCGCGGATGCGCGCGATCGCCTGCGCGGTCGGCTCGAACGCGACCGCCATGTGGAAGGCATTGGCGTGAACGAGCGATGCCTCATCGCGCACGATGGCCACGTGGCGCCGCCAGAACACGAGATCGCCCCGCCGCAGTTCGGAGGGAGAGATCGCGAGCGCTCGGCCGAGCGCCTTTTCCTGCACGGCGCTGTCGCGCGGGCAGGCAACGCCGCACGCGCCGAGCGCGACCTGCAGCAGGCCTGAACAGTCGAGGCCGAGCGACGTCTTGCCGCCCCACAGATAGGGCGCTCCCAAGAAGCGCTCGGCGACCGCGACGAAGTCGCTTTCATGGCTGTCGATGGAAACGAGATGCCGTGCCGGTACGTAGCCGCCGGCGGCGGTGACCGCGAACGGCGCCTCGATCCGTGCGACGGCGAGCCGGCATCCGAGCGCGAGCCCCTCGAGCGGCGGCAGCTTGATCGACGGTCCCGGGAACACCAGCGTGCGCAGCGCCGCGACCTTGTGGGTGGGCGCGGGACCGGGAGCGCGCAGCGCGCTCGCGGGCAAGAAACCCGCATAGCCGTCGGCCTCGAGCTTGCCCCGCGCCCAGCCTTCCTCGATCTCGTACACGGTCACGCGCTCGCCCTTGAGCGCCTCGGTGTCGAGCGGCGCATCGGGGGAGGGCGCATGGCGCAGCGGCGCCGTCGGCTCGGCGACTTCGTAAACTTGGCCCTCAGCCATAGCGCGACACCAAGAGCGCGTAGAGCGCGCGCGCCGCTTGGCACTCGGCGCCCTCGGGCCGCCCGGGCTTGGTGGTCTGGTTCCAGGCGTAGATGTCGCAATGCAGCCACGCCTTGGCCGCCGCGACGAACCGGCGCAAGAACAACGCGGCGGTGATCGAGCCGCCGAAATTGCCGGAGGCGACGTTGTTGACGTCCGCCACCTTGGACTCGAGCAGCGCGTCGTAGGGCCGCCACAGCGGCATGCGCCACAGCGGATCGTGCTCGCTCTTGGCGCAGTCGGCCAACGCGGCCGCGAGCGCATCATCGTCGGTGTAGAACGGTGGGATCTCGGTTCCCAGCGCGACGCGCGCGGCGCCGGTCAGCGTCGCCATGTCCGCGATCAGGTCCGGCGCATCCTCGTCGGCGAGCGCGATCGCATCGGCGAGGATCAGGCGGCCCTCGGCGTCGGTGTTGCCGATCTCCACGGTGAGGCCTTTGCGCGAACGATAGACGTCGCGCGGGCGAAAGGCCGCGCCCGAGATCGCGTTCTCGACCGCGGGAATGAGCACGCGCAGCCGCAGCTTCATCCCGCGGTCCATCACCATGTGCGCCAGCGCCAGCATCGCGGCCGCCCCGCCCATGTCCTTCTTCATGTTGAGCATGCCGCTCTCGGGCTTGATGTCGAGGCCGCCCGAATCGAAGCACACGCCCTTGCCGACGAGCGTGATCTTGGGATCGCTCGGCGCGCCCCAGGTGAGATCGATGAGGCGCGGGGGGCGGGCGGCGGCGCGGCCGACCGCGTGAATGAGCGGAAAATTCTCCTTGAGGAGGTCGTCGCCGACGACCGCGCGCACCTCGGCGCCGTGGCGCGCTGCGAGCGTGCGCGCCGCCGCTTCGAGCTCGGCCGGCCCGAGGTCGTTCGCCGGGGTGTTGATAAGATCGCGCGCGAGGGTGACGCCGTCGACGATGCGGGAGAGATCTTCCCCGTCGACGTTGCCGGGCAGCTCGAGCTTCACCTCTTTTCCGTCCTGCTTGCGGTAGCGGGTGAAGCGGTATGAGCCGAGCGCGAAGGCGAGCGCCGCGAGTCTTGAGTCGTGCGGGGCATTGGCGAAGCGATAGGCGCCCGCCGGCAGCAAGGGCGCGAGCGCACCCGGCCAAAACAAATCCTTGCTCGCATCGTCCTCGCCCTCGAGCGCGAACAGCACGCCGGCAAGCGCCCCGTCGGCCCCCGGCAGGAGGAGGTAACGGCCGGCCTTGGGTTCGAAGCCGGAGGCATCCGCGAAGGCACGCGCGCGCGCATCGAGCCGCTCGCGCAGGCCGCGCCACGTGGCCGCGTTAACGAAGGTTACCGGGACCGTCGTGGCGGAGTGGCCTCGTGGAAGAAAGACCGGATGCATCGGAGGGCCGTCCCTGAATGCGCCCTGCTAGCACGCAGCGCGGCGGCGGTGAAGGCAAGCGGGGAGAGGGAGCGCCCTTGAGTCCGTGGCGCCGTTAACACTCCTTAACGCGGCGATTAACGTCTCGTTAAGGTTAACGCTTTATTGCCGGAACCCGTCTGGGGGCCCGACGGGGGCCGTAATGATCAGCTCGATCCGTTCCAAAGCGTTCGCAGGGGTTGAGCGCTTCGCGCCGATCGTGCTTGCCGCGGCGCTGGCGGCCGCGCTTGCCGGTTGCAAGACGACGCAACCGACGGAGACGGCCGCTTCGCTCGGCGTTGCCGCGGCGGGCGCCGTCGCCGATCGGCGCTCCGCGCTGACGTGGGCCGAACGCTACCGCGCCAACCCGACCGATCCCGAAGCGGTGGTCCGCTATGCCCGGGCGCTGCGTGCCTATGGCCAGCGCGCGCAGGCGGTTGCCGTGCTCGAACAGGCCTCGATCCAGCACCCGAAGCATCGCGGCGTGCTCGCCGCCTACGGGCGCGCGCTTGCCGACGTCGGCAATTACAAACGGGCACTCGACGTGCTCAACCACGCCCATACACCCGCCGACCCCGATTGGCGCATCCTCTCGGTCCAGGGCGTGGCGCTCGACCAGATGGGGCGGCACGAAGAGGCGCAACGCTACTACGCCACCGCGCTGCGGATCGTGCCGGACGAGCCCTCGGTGCTCTCCAATCTCGGTCTCTCCTATGCGCTCTCCAAGGACTTGGTGCGGGCGGAGGCGACGCTGCGCCGGGCGGCGGGGCAGTCGCGCGTCGATTCGCAGGTGCAGCAAAACCTCGCCCTGGTCATGGATTTGCAGCGACGAGCCGCGGACGGGGAGGGCCTCCCGCGGGCCGTTCCGCCAGCGGGCGAAGCCAACGTCGCCTATCTGCGGCAAGTGCTGGCGCAGCAGAACGGATGGAAAGGGGCGCCCGAATCGGAGAAGCCCGTCATCAAGGCGGAGGGAAGCTGATCGCCGCGTTACCGCAGGAGGTCCAAGGCGCGGACGCACAAGCGACCGCGGGCGATTGGGCGGCGGGCGCGCGGCCGGCGGCGACCAAGCCGAAGGCCGCGATCAATGCGGCGAGCAAGGCGGTGCGGATCAGCGACGCGTCCCCCATGTCTGGTCCCCTGCCGAAACGACACCCGCGCACTGCGGTGGTGCACGGCGATTTCAGCAGCTAACGGTCAAGACATGGTTAACGCCGCGTATCTAAATCGGGTTAACAATCGGTAGATCGGTGGGACGGCGCGCGGGCGATCAGGTTGCGATCGCCATCCAAGGCGTCTGCGGGTAGACGGCAAGCGCCGCGGCGGCAAGGGCGATGCCGTAGGGCACGCCGGCGTCCTTGCCGTGCAGCCGCTGCGCCCATTCGTGCCTTGCCAGCCAAGCCGGTAGCGGCGCCATGCGGAACCAGACCAGCGCCACGCTCAGCGCGCCGCCGAGCAGCGATGCGTAGACGAGATAGGGCAAAAGGTGGTCGAAGCCGATCCATAGTGCCGAGGCCGCCGCGAGCTTGGCGTCGCCGCCGCCGATGACGCCGCGGGCGAACAAGCCGAACGACGCGACCAGTACGACGCAGCCGGCGGCCAGATGCGAAAGGAGATCCGCCGCGCTCACGCCGCCGATCGCCGCCAGCGCGGCGAAGCCCCCGACGAGGATCAGCGACACCCGGTTGGAGATGGTCATGGTCAGGAGATCGCTCGAGGCGGCGAACGCCATCATCGCCGGAAACAGCGTCAGTCTGAGAGCATCGGCGACCATGATCATGTGGTCGCGCGTGCTTACTTGAACGCGTCCTGGACGAAGGTCGAACTGAGCTTCGAGCCCAGCCCCTGCACGACGGCGATGATCGCGACCGAGATGCCGGCGGCGACGAGGCCATACTCGACGGCGGTCGCACCCGACTCGTCCTGCACGAAGCGCTTCAGGAGATTGATCATTTTTGCCTCCACGGTTCACAACTGACGCTCTGGGCTCCGGCGGCCGTTATTGCCCGACCGATCCAAAACCGGGACGAACGCTAGCCGGCCTCACCTTGCAGCGAGGTTAATATCCGTGGCTGAAATCACAGTTATTGAGCCGAAATACAGTGTCGTTAACGATACATTTTTCCAGTTATTCTTTGGTTAACAATGGATTTTTCTCTTATTTCGACTTGTATATCTGTATTGTTAATCGATTAAAGCATGCGCGGATGAAATTTAGTCATAAGATGTTCTTCCAAGCCCCGGAATAATGCTCTATCCGCCTCCAACAATAAAGGCAGATGCGGCGAGCCGCGCCGGCATTTCCGGCCGTTTTCGGGTTGGCCCTTTCGCCGTCACATTGCCACCAGCGGCGCGATCCACGCGTTCGCGCGCAGCGATGGCCGTGGTGGCTTCACGGAATCGGCAGCGCCGTCGTCGCCTTGATCTTCTCCATGGCGAAGCGCGAGGTGACGTTCTTGAGCGGCACCGCCGCGATCAGCCGCTTGTAGAACGAATCGTAGCCCGCGATGTCGGGCACGACCACGCGCAGCATGTAATCGACATCGCCGGCCATGCGGTAAAACTCCATCACCTCGGGCATGGCTCCGACCTCGGCGGCGAATCGGTCGAGCCATTGCTGCGAATGGTCGCCGGTCTCGATCGAGACGAAGACGGTGACACCGAGCCCGATCTTGTCCTGATCGACCAGCGCGACCCGCCGCTGAATGACCCCATCGGCCTCCAGCCGTTGGATACGCTTCCAACATGGCGTCGAGGATAGGCCCACCAAGCTGCCGATCTCGGCCACCGAGTGGGAGGCATCCTGCTGCAGAAGAGCGAGAATCTTGCGGTCGATGGCGTCCATCAGGGCAGACCCTGCAAGGGAAATAAATGTAATCTCGGCGAGCGCGGTAGAATGATCTCTTCGCTTCCCGGTGTTTTTGAGGTGTATCTAGAAGACTATTCTCCCGCAACTGAAATTCGAACCGTAGCGCCGGACCTGACGCCTTGGCGGGAAGCCGCGCCTTAGCGCGTCGCCAGCAGGGCCTCGACCTCGGCGCGGCGCGGGGCCGCCATACTGCCGCCCAGGCGCGTGCATTTGAGGCCGGCCGCCGCCGCGGCGAACCGCAGCGCCGCGACCACGTCGCGGCCTTCCGCGAGCGCGAGCGTGAACGCGCCGTGGAACACGTCGCCGGCGCCCAGCGTGTCGATCGCCTCGACCGCAAAGACCGGGCTCCGGCGCAGCGTGGGGCCCTCGCGCCAGAGCACGTCTCGCGGGCCCTGGGTGACGGCGAGAAAAGACGATGTCGTGGCGGCAATCGCGGCGAGCGCCGCGCCGAGGTCGTCGAGACCGGTGGTGGCGCGCAGGCACTCGGCGGAAAACACCACGTGGGTGGCAATCCGGAACAGCTCGTCGGACGTCTGCGTCGGCCGGTCGGCGTCGAGCACCATGGTGAGGCCGCGTGCGCGCGCAGCCACGCAGATCGGCCGCACAAATTCGGGAAAGCGGTTATCGGCGACCACGGCGTCGGCGCGTGCCACCAGGCCCGCCGCGTCGGCGGGCGTTGCGGCGGCGAGCCGATCATCGCAGTGGGTAACGATCATGCGATCGCCGCGCGCGTCGATGAAGATTGCCGAGAGCGCCGTGGGCACGCCAGCAAGGCGCTGGCAGCCGCTGCAGTCGACCTCTTCGCGCGCGAGCGCGGCCAGCACCCGGTCGCCGTTCGAATCCTCGCCGAGCGGCCCGGCCAGCGTCGCCCGTCCGCCGAGCCGCGCGATTGCGACCGCGGCGTTGGCGGCGCAGCCGCCATTGACGATGAAAAAACTCTGCGCCTGGGTTTTTGCGTCCGGTTGCGGGAAGCGATCGACCCGGAACACCTCGTCGAGCACGATGATCCCGGCGCACAAGATTGAGCGCGCGCCGGCACCGGCGCTAGCGGAACTCAACCTCTTCCTCCACCCAGGCGCGGATGATGTGATAGGCGATGGCGATGGTCGGCGGCGTGGTCAAGCCCTCGGGATGACGCCGCAACAGCATGCTCGCAACCTCTTCGCGGTCGAACCAGCGGGCATCGTCGAGTTCCGCGCGATCGATGACGATCTCGCGCGAGAGCGCCTCGGCGTGACAGCCGATCATCAGCGAGGTGGGAAAGGGCCAGGGCTGCGAGGCGAAATAGCTCACGCGTCCGCACACGATGCCGGCCTCTTCGCGCGTTTCCCGCCGCACGGCGTCTTCGATCGCCTCCCCCGGCTCGACGAAGCCGGCGAGGCACGACCACATGCCGGGCTGAAAACGGTACGAGCGGCCGAGGACGCAGCGCTCGCCCCCGACCGCAAGCATGATCACGACCGGGTCGGTGCGGGGAAAATGCTGGGCGCGGCAGGATGGGCAGTCGCGTCGCCAACCGGCTTCGACCAGATTGGTCGCGGCCCCGCAATTCGGGCAAAAGCGATGGCGCGCATGCCAGTTGAGGAGCGCCTTGCCTTCGGCGAGCGGCGGCAAATGGTCGGCCTCGACCAGCCCGCGCACCGCGATCGAGCGTAGATCGGTGACGACGAATTCGTCCCGTGTTTTGAGTACCTCCGCGGCTGCCGACTCGAGTGCCACCGCGAATCGCGGCGCGTCCTCGCAGAGGCCGAGAAAAACCATTTCCGCCGTGCGGCCAAGTGCGCGCGCTTCTGCCAACGTGAACAGAGGATCGGCAAGGGCGGTCGCTTTCTTGAGAGCCACCAACTCGCCGGCGACCACATAGGCGCGTGCGTGCGGGTCGTTCTCCAGCGCCGCAAGCGCGGCCGCATCCGCGCGCCGCTCGGCCGCGCGCTCGATCGAGCTTGCGGCGTAGCCGAGACGCGGCTTGGGGCCGAGATCGGGGCGGGGCGACATGGAACGGCTCCGGCGGGCCATCGACGCTGGCCCGTCGGTGCTGTGCCATGTCGAAGGTTCACAAAGCAAGCGCATCCGCAACGCTCAGAACATTGCGCTGCGCTCGACTGCGCGAGATGGCATATACCGGGGTGGTGCCGCGCGAGGCCCGAAGACGACACAAGCCCCAGGAGAGCGCTCATGCCCGCGAGTGTGGACAATGCATCGCAAAATCCGGCGCCGTTCGTCGACCAGCGTCCGAACGGCCCAGGCGTTTCCAAGATCGATCCGTCCGACCCCGCCGCGCCCATGTACCGGCTCCTGGCCAAGATGCGCTCGCCGGTGACCTTGCGCGACCTGATGATTCATCCGGTCCGCACCGGCTATATTGGCCAGGAGCAGCCACCCGACGCGGCGGACCTGCCGAAGAGCGCCGCCGAGCTCTACCCCGACATCGGCGTGTCGGAGGTCGCCGTCCCTTCGCCGGCCGGCCGCATCCGCTGCCAGGTCTTCAGTCCGTCGGCGTCGAGCAAGGGGGACGGCGCGCGCCCGATGATGCTCTACCTTCATGGCGGCGGTTTCACCCTCGGCCAATCGGAGGACACCGCCTACATCACGAGCCGGATCGCGGCGGAAAACGCGATGGTGATCGTGAGCGCCAATTACCGTCTCGCGCCGGAGTGGCCGTTTCCGGCGTGCCTCGATGATTGCCTCGCGGTATTGCAGTGGATGCAGAAGAACGGTGCCACGCTCGGCGGGGACGGGACGCGAATTGCAGTGGGGGGCGATTCCGCGGGCGGCAATCTCGCCGCTGCGCTCGCGATCAAAGCGCGCGATGAAGGCGTCTCGCCACCGCAAGCCGCGGTGCTGCTCGCCCCGATCACGGATTTCTTCTTCGAGCAGCACGAGTCGTTCGAGCGCCTCGCGCCGCTCGGCATCGTCTATGATACCGCCTTCATCGGGTTCATCCGCGGCGCTTATCTCGTCCACGGCAAGTACTGGGCGCACCCGCACGCCAGCCCGGCGCGGGCCGACCTGCGCAACTATCCTCCTACGTTCCTTGCCACTGGCACGGCCGATCCGCTTGTTGATGACAACCGCGCCTTCGCGCAGAAACTGCGCGCGGCAGGTCGCGGAAAGGTCGAGCACTTCGTTCGCGAAGGCATGCCGCACGGCTTCTATTTCTTTCCCGGGATATTCGAGCAAGGCGACGAGGCCTTCGCGGCCATCGCGACGTTCCTCAAGCGGGCAGGCGCAGCTTGACGGTGCCCGAGGCAGAACCGGCAGTGGACCGCGGTTGGCGGCCGCTTGCATTCTCGTTGCGTTCCGCCGATATAGAGGCGGGAGGTTGGCGGTGGACGAGCCACTCGCCAACCGGGTCAGGTCCGGAAGGAAGCAGCCCTAACGAGCGCGGTTCGGGTCGCTCGTCAGCCTCCCACCCTTCCCTCATGCGAAGCGCGAAGACCCGCGTTGCGGCGGTGGACCGGATGCCATTATGAGCGACGCCACCAAACAGTCCGAGCCTACTCTCGTCTTCGGCGATCGGTCGTCGGACAATTCGTCCTACCGCGTGCTCGCACGCAAGTATCGTCCCGCGACCTTCGACGATCTGATCGGCCAAGATGCGATGGTGCGCACCGTCTCGAATGCATTCGAGAGTGCCCGCATCCCGCAAGCCTGGATCCTGACCGGCGTGCGCGGCGTCGGCAAGACCACGACGGCGCGCATTCTCGCCCGCGCGCTCAATTACGAGCGGCCCGACGGCTCGATCACCGCGCCGACCATCAAAATGCCGGTGATCGGCGTGCATTGCCAAGCGATCATGGAGAGCAGGCACATCGACGTCATCGAGATGGATGCCGCCTCCCACAACGGCGTCGACGACGTGCGCCAGATCAACGACGCGATCCGCTACGCCCCGGTCAGCGCCCGCTACAAGGTCTACATTCTCGACGAAGTTCACATGCTCTCCAAGGAGGCCTTCAATGCCCTGCTCAAGACGCTGGAAGAGCCGCCGCCGCACGCCAAGTTCATCTTCGCTACGACGGAAATTCGCAAAGTCCCGATCACCATTCTGTCGCGCTGCCAGCGCTTCGATCTGCGTCGCGTCGATGCCGGTCTGCTGGTGAAGCATCTCGAAACGATCGCGAGCCGGGAGGCCATCGCGGTCGAGCCTGAGGCGTTCGCGCTGATCGCGCGCGCAGCCGAGGGCTCGGTGCGCGACGCGCTCTCGCTGTTGGATCAAGCCATCGCGCACGCGGCCGGCTCTGTGCGCGCCGAGGACGTGCGGCAGATACTGGGGCTTGCCGACCGCGCGCGGGTGATCGACCTGTTCGAGGCGCTGATGCGAGGCGATGTCGCTTCGGCGCTCACCGAGCTGCGCGCGCAATACGACACCGGCGCCGATCCCGCGGTGGTGCTGACCGATCTCGCCGAGTTCACCCATTTCGTCACTCGCGTGAAGATCGTGCCAGCGGTCGCCGATGATCCGGCGCTGATCGAGGTCGAGCGCGCGCGCGGACGCGCGTTCGCCGAAAAGCTCTCCGTGCGCGTGCTCTCGCGCACCTGGCAGATGTTGCTCAAAGGCGTTGCCGAGGTTGTCGCGGCGGGTCGCCCGCTCGCGGCGGCTGAGATGGTGCTGGTGCGCATCGCCTATGCCGCCGATCTGCCGACGCCCGACGAAGTGATCCGCTCGCTCGACGACAACGCGACCGTCGCCCGCGCGCGCGCCTCGGCATCTGCGCATGCGACGGTCGCCTCCGCGCCGCGCTTCGAAGCGCCGCGGGCCGAGGCGCCGCGGGTCGAGACCTCGCGCGGCGCGCCGCGCGCGGCCCTTGCGCCGTCGAACGAGCCGATCGCGCGTCTGCCCGAGACGCAGCCAAGCCCGCCGGCGCTCGTCGTCGCGCGGTTTGAGGATTTGATCGCCCTGGCCGCGCAGAAGCGCGATCTCAGCGTCAAGCTCGCGCTCGAGCGCGACGTGCGGCTGGTGCGTTGCGAGGACGGTCGACTCGAGATCGGACTGGAGCGCAGCGCCGCGAAGACGCTGGTCAACGATCTCGCGCGCAAGTTCTCGCAGTGGACCAATCGGCGCTGGATGGTGGTGGTATCGGCCGAAGAGGGTCAGCCGACGGTCAGATCGCAGAGTGACGCGCGGCAGGCCGAGCTCAAGACCGGCGTGCGCGCGGACCCGCTGGTGCAGGCCGTGCTTGCGCGTTTTCCAGGTGCCGAGATCGTCGACGTGCGCAAAGGCGCCGCGGTCTTGCCCCAGGAGCTGCCGCCGGGCGGTTCCGAGGATGCGGCGCCGGAGCTTCCGCCCGATGACGACGGCTCGGCGTTCGGCGCGCAATCTCCGCATAGCGAGCGGCCGGACGAGGTGGACGACGATCTGTGAGCGGCAACGTACGCCGCTCGCGCGGCGCAGGAGACATGGGCGATGGCGGATTTCCTGGGACTGATGAAGCAGGCCGCTGAACTCAAATCCAAGATGGAGGCGATGCAGGCCGAGCTCGACCAGATCGAGGTCGAGGGCACGTCGGGCGGCGGCCTCGTCACCGTCAAACTCTCCGGCAAGGGCGAGATGAAAGGCGTCAAGATCGACGACACGCTGATGCAGCCGTCGGAGAGGGAGATCCTGGAGGATCTCATCGTCGCCGCTCATGCCGATGCGCGGCGCAAGGCCGAGACGCTGCTGCAGGAAAAGATGCAGAGCGTTGCCGGCGGCCTGCCGCTGCCGCCCGGGATGAAATTGTTTTGAATGCGTCTGACCGCTGGCGGATCCGGCGGAACAGCGTCGGATGGAGGCCGGCCGTGGAAAAAGACATCGATGTGCAAGCCTTGTCGGCCGCGATCGCGGGATTTTTGGCGTGTCACGTGCTGACCTGCCGTTTTCTGGTGCAGGAAGGCGTGGTCGAAAAAGATCGCTTCACGGCCTATCTCGAGGCCGCGATGGCGGAAATGGCTCCCGGCATCGAAGACAAGCGCACCTTGTTCAGCTTGCGTCAGTTGATTGCGGCGCTGCGCGCGCCGCCGGCGTCGACCGCCGTGCAGTAGCCCGTCGTAGCCGCCGTCGCTCATGCCCACCGCCGCCGCCGGACCCGAGATAGAGCGTCTGATCGCCTTGCTCGCTCGCCTGCCGGGGCTCGGCCCTCGCTCGGCGCGGCGCGCGGCGCTGTTTCTGATCAAGAAGCGCGAGCAAATCATGGCGCCGCTCGCCGCGGCGATGCAAACCGCGCTCGAAAAAATCGAAATCTGCCGGGTCTGCGGCAATATCGACACCCAGAATCCCTGCACCGTTTGCACCGATACGCGGCGCGATCCGGCCATCATCGTCGCGGTCGCCGACGTCGCCGACCTCTGGGCGCTCGAGCGCGCGCACGCGATCAATGCCCGCTATCACGTGCTGGGCGGCACGCTCTCGCCCCTCGACGGCATCGGCCCGCAGGATCTTTCGATCGACGCGCTCGTGTCGCGCGCTCACGACCCGGCGGTGACGGAAGTGATCCTTGCGCTCAACGCCACGGTCGACGGGCAGACCACGGCGCACTACATCACCGACCTGCTGCACGACGCCAATGTGAAGGTGACGCGGCTTGCGCACGGCGTGCCGGTCGGCGGCGAACTCGATTATCTCGACGAGGGCACGCTCGCGGCGGCGATCCGGCAGCGCACGACGTTCTAGTCGTCCATCACGATGCGCGTTGGCTTGGCAAGGCGGGTGAAATGGCCGCGCCGCTGCAGCCAAACGAGTAGGACTATGCTCGGCAGGGCGGTCAGCGCGCTGATGATGAAGAACAGCGGCCAGCCCGCGCGCTCGGCGATAAAGCCTGCCCCAGCCGACAGATAGGTGCGCCCGACGGCGGCAAGCGCGGTGAGTAGCGCGTATTGCGTCGCCGTGTGCAGCGGATTGTTGCACAGCGCCGAGAGGTAAGCGACGAAGATCACGGTCCCGATGGCGCCGGTGAAGTTCTCCACGATGATCGTCAGCGTCAAGGCCCACAGGTTGACGCCGACGAAGGCCTGCCAGGTGAAGATCAAGTTCGAAGCCATCTGCAGAAACGCGCCGATCCAAAGGCTCGTAACCAGTGGATAGGCGCGCGCGAGCGCGCCGCCGACAAACCCGCCGATCAGGGTCGCGGCAAGTCCGACGCCCTTGACGATGGCGGCATAGTCGTTGCGCGAGAATCCGAGATCGATCACGAACGGCGCGGTCATTGCGCCGGCGAATGCATCGCAAAGCTTGTAGAGCACGACGAAGACGAGCACGACGATCGCCATGTCGCGGGTGAGGAAGTCGGCAAAGCTCGCATACGCCGCCTTGGCCACGCGCACGAGCGGATTCTCCCGCGCATGCTCGGCGTGCTCGGTCGTGGCGACGACCGATTTCTCGGGCTCGCGGGCGATGAACGAAGTGGCGATGCCGATGACGACCAGCGCCGCCATCACCAGGTAGCCTGCGGTCCAGGCCGTGTCTTTGGCGAAACCAAGGCCGTCTTCAAATCCGCTCACCAGAAACAGCGCGCCCGCGGTGGAGGCCAGCATGCCGATCCGGTAGGCCGCGACGTAAGCTGCCATGCCGGCGGCCTGCTGGCTTTCGGGCAGGCTTTCGATCCGGAAGGCATCGATGACGATATCCTGCGTGGCGGAGGCGGTGGCAACGAAGAGCGCGGCCGCGAACACCACATACCATGGCGCCCGCGCGGGATCGGAGAAGGCGAGCAGCACGATCGAAACGATCAGCAGAAGCTGCGAGAACAAGAGCCAGCCGCGCCGTCGTCCGAACAGCGCCGAAAGCACCGGCGCATCGAGCGCGTCGACGACCGGCGCCCACAGAAACTTGATGGTGTAGGGCGTGCCGACCAGCGCGAACAAGCCGATGACGCCGAGGTCAACGCCCACTTCCCGCATCCAGACCAGAAGCGTGGAACTCGACAGCGCCAGCGGCAGCCCGGCGGAGAAGCCGAGGAAGAGCACGATCAGCACGCGCGGCTTGAGATAGACCGCGAGCGTGTCGGCGAAGCTCGGGCGAGCGGTCGCGGTATCGGGCGTCGCGGTCATCGGGGCAGCTATCGTCGAATCGGTGCGCGGACACAAGCCTTGCCGCGCGCTTGCGGCAAAAAGTGATCGGACCTAGCCTGGGTTCCGGACCGATCGCAGAATATCGGTTTGCGACAGGAGGGAAACGCCGTGAAACGCATCGTTTTTGGCACCGTGCTCGCGGCCGGATTGGCCGCATGGATCGGCGCCGCGCAGGCGCAGAATTTTCCCGTGCGACCCGTCACCCTCATTGTGCCCTGGCCCGCCGGCGGCACCACCGACGTCGGCATGCGCGCGCTCGCGACCGCGACCGAAAAGCATCTCGGGCAGTCGATCGTCATCGAGAATCGGCCGGGCGGCTCCGGCACGCTCGCCCCGGGCCAGATGGCCGCGACCGCAAAGCCCGATGGCTACACGATCGCACAGATTCCGATCACCATCTTCCGCTTTCCCTTCATGACCAAGACGACTTTCGATCCGAGCACGGATTTCACCTACATCATCGGCATCAGCGGTTACACGTTCGGTGTCGTGGTGAGAGCTGATGCGCCGTGGAAGACGTTCCAGGAGTTCCTCGCCGACGCGAAAGCCAACCCCGGCAAGATCAACTATGGCACGCCAGGCGCCGGCACCAGTCTGCACATCACGATGGAGCAGATCGCCAAACGGCAAGGCATCAACTGGACCCACGTCCCGTTCAAGGGCAACGCCGAGGTGATGAACGCGCTGCTGGGCGGTCACATCCATGCGGTTGCGGATTCGAGCGGCTGGGCGCAGCTCGTCAACGCAGGTCAGTTCCGACTGCTGGTGACTTGGGGCGCCGCCCGCACCAAAAACTGGCCGAGCGTGCCAACCTTGCGCGATCTCGGCATCGACATGGTCTCGAACTCTCCCTTCGGCATTGCCGGTCCACGGGGCATGGAGCCGAAGATCGTCAAGGTCCTCCACGACGCGTTCAAGCAAGGGCTGGAGGAGCCCTCCTATGCCGCGGCGATGGCAAATCTCGATCAGGAGTTATTTTATCTGAGCAGCGAGGACTACCAAAAATTCGCGATGCAGCAGATCGAAGAGGCGAGACGCTTCATCGCGGAGCTCGGGCTCAACAAAGATTGACCGTTTCACGTCATCGCCCGCGACGGTGGACGATCCAGTATTCGCGATCTTGCGGCCGAATGGCGCTGCTCAGGAGCACTCCATCGCTGCTGGATGCCCCGCCTCTTCGGGCATGATACCGCACGGTTGCCTTATTCGCCGGCCTGCAGCCGGCGCGGCAGCGGGGCAGGGATGACGACCGGATCGGCAGCGGGGCCGTTCTCGCCATCGAACTCGACCTCCTGGATGCGCGCTCCCCGCTTTTCGATCTTTTCCGCCGAAATGAGAATTTGCCGCACGTCTTCGTTGGCTTGGCCGAAATGCTGCTGCAGTTTCAGCACCCGCTCGTGCAGGCGTTTGAGGTCGTCCATGAGATGGCCGACCTCGGCATGAATTTGGTCGGCAGCCTCGCGCATGCGCGCATCTTTTTGAATCTGCTGAATGACCTGGATGGCGAGCATCAGCAGCGATGGTGAGACGATGACGACCTTGGAGCGGAACGCCTTTTGCACGATGTCGTCGAAGCCATCATGCAATTCGGCGAAGATGGACTCGGAGGGCACGAACATCAGCGCCAAGTCCTGCGTCTCGCCCGGAATTAGGTATTTTTCGGCAATGTCGCCGACGTGCCTTGCAAGATCTTGGCGCAGCCGCGCGGCGGCCTGCTTGCGCTCGTCCTCGGTCTTGGCTTCGCGCAAGGCGGTGACGGCCTCGAGCGGAAACTTGGCGTCGATCGTCAGCGGGCGCCGGTCGGGCAGGAATACCGCGCAATCGGGCCGGCATCTGTTCGAGAGCGTGAACTGGAATTCGTAGCAGTCCTTCGGCAGCCCATCCTGCACGATGAGCTCCATGCGCCCCTGACCGAAGGCGCCGCGCTGCTGTTTGTTGGCGAGCACGCTTTGCAGCGAGGTCACCTGCGAGGCCAAATCGGTGATGTTTCTCTGCGCGTTGTCGATGACGGCGAGCCGCTCGTTGAGTCTTTGCAGGCTCTCGACCGTATGCTGGCGCGTCGTGGTCATGGACTGGTTGAGATGGTGCGTCACCGAATCGAGCCGCTCGTTGACCGCGCGGTGAAGCTCGGCCTGGCGGCCGGCAAGCATGTCGCGCATGGCCTCGACGCGCACGGCAGTCTCGGCCTGCAGCCGCGCGAGCTCGTGCAATTGCTTATCGGCGTCCTGCGCATCGCGCCGGCGCAGCATCCGCAGCGCGATCACGACGAGCACGGCCAGGGCCGCAAGCCCCGCAAGGACGATCGCGCCGACGAGAAGGAGGAGATTATCGGCCATCCGCGCCACCCTACATCGATTCGGCGCATAAGAACAAAATGTGAACGATAAATCAATGCGGATGCAGGCCCGGCCGCAGCAGGCGAGCCCTGGCACTGCGGCTCGCACCGCCGACGCGCCGCTCCCGCGCATTGACCGAGTTCCGGCGACCGCTTACATCGCGACCATGGCGCTGCGCGACATTCTCATCCTGCCGGACAAGCGGTTGCGGCAGGTGTCCGACCCGGTGAAGAAGATCGACGCCGGCATCCGCAAGCTCATCGAGGACATGTTCGAGACCATGTACGACGCGCCCGGGATCGGGCTCGCCGCCATTCAAGTCGGGACGCCCAAGCGGATCATCACGATGGATCTCGCCAAGAAGGAGGAGCCGAAGAACCCGCAGGTTTTCATCAATCCGGAAATCCTTTGGACCTCGGAGGAAAAGGCGACTTACGAGGAAGGGTGCCTGTCGATCCCGGAATATTACAGCGACGTCGAACGTCCGGCGCAGGTGAAGGTGAAATATCTCGATCGCGAGGGAGAGCCGCGCGAGCTCGAGGCCAATGGGCTCTTCGCCACCTGCCTGCAGCACGAAATCGATCACTTGAACGGCGTTTTGTTCATCGATCACCTGTCCAAGCTCAAGCGCGATCGCGTGCTCAAGAAATTTACCAAGGCGGCAAAGCGGGCAGCCGAGTAATTCGCAGCTGCCGACTTTCGTCATGGCTTTGCGATTCGCGACGGGTTTGTGAAATGTCGCTGCGTATTGTGTTCATGGGCACGCCGGACTTCGCCGTCCCGACGCTCCTCGAGATCGTCGGCCGTGGTCACGAGGTCGTGGCGGTCTACACGCGTGCGCCCAAGCCGGGCGGCCGGCGCGGCCTCGATCTCACGCCGGGCCCGATCGAACGCGAGGCACGCCGTTTCGCGCTGCCGGTGTTCACGCCCGCGACGCTGCGCACGCCGGACGCGGCGGGCAGCGCGGGTGCTCTCGGCGCGGATGTGGCGGTCGTCGTTGCCTATGGGCTGATCCTGCCTAAGCCGATCCTCGAAGCCTGTCCGTTGGGCGCGTTCAATCTGCATGCCTCGCTTCTGCCGCGCTGGCGCGGTGCCGCGCCGATCAATCGCGCGATCATGGCGGGGGATGCGGAAACCGGCGTGATGGTGATGAAAATGGAGGAGGGACTGGACGCCGGCCCGATTGCGATGGCGGAGCGCGTGCCGATCACCTTCGACGCCACCGCCGGCGATTTGCACGATCGGCTCGCCCGCCTCGGCGCCGATCTCATGGTGCGCGCGCTGGGCGCACTCGAGCGCGGCACGCTCACGCTCACGCCGCAGCCGCAGGCCGGCATCACCTACGCGCACAAAATCGCAAAAGACGAAACCCGAATCGCCTGGGAGCGGCCGTGGCAAGAGGTGCATAACCACGTCCGCGGCTTGTCACCGGTTCCGGGCGCGTGGTTCGAGATCGCGGGCGAGGGCGTGCGCGTCAAGGCGCTGCGCACGACCAAGGGCGAAGGTGCCGGCGCGCCCGGCACCGTGCTCGACGACGAGCTCACGGTGGCTTGCGGGGAGGGCGCGGTGCGCATCCTCGAATTGCAGCGCGCGGGCCGCCAGGCGATGAAGGCGCACGAATTCCTGCGCGGCACCAGCGTTGCCGCTGGCACGCGCTTCGGTTAAGCCCCGCCATGCCTCGCTACAAACTCACCATCGAATATGACGGCAGGCCGTTCGTGGGCTGGCAGATCCAGGACAACGGTCCCTCGGTGCAAGGCGTGCTGGCGGCCGCGGTCGAGGCATTTTGCGGCGAGCGGGTGAGCGTGCAAGGGGCGGGGCGCACCGACGCCGGCGTGCATGCGCTCGGGCAGGTCGGTCATTTGGATCTCGCCAAGGATTGGGATGAAGACACGGTGCGCGACGCTTTGAACGCGCATTTGCGTCCGCATCCCGTTGCCGTGATCGCGGCCGAGCGGGTAGAGGATTCGTTCGATGCCCGCTTCTCCGCCATACGGCGCCATTATCTCTATCGCATCATCAACCGCCGCGCCGATCTCACCTTCCAACGCGGCCTTGCCTGGCGTATCGCCGAGTCGCTCGATATCCCGGCCATGCAGGCGGCGGCGCAACGCCTCGTCGGCCGGCATGATTTCACCACCTTCCGCAATGTCGAATGTCAGGCGAAATCGCCGGTTAAGACGCTCGACCAGCTCGACGTGCATCGGCGCGCGGACGACGTTGAAGTCATGGCTTCGGCGCGCTCGTTCTTGCACTCGCAGGTGCGCTCGATGGTCGGCGCGCTCGCGCTCGTAGGCGAGGGCAAGTGGACGGTCGATGATGTTTCGGATGCGCTCGCCAAGCGTGACCGTGCCGCCTGCGCTCCGGTTGCGCCGCCCGACGGGCTCTATCTGATCAAGGTCGACTATGCGTGAGCGCCGCGCTCGCCGAGATCGCGCGTCGCGCCGTTGAGCGCACGCGGCCGCTGCCCGCACACGCGGCTGCAGCATTCGACCCGCAATAAGTCTCGGCGTCGGCGACGCCTCAGGCGAAATAGCGGTCGAGAATCTTGCGATAGACCGCCGTCAGCGTCGCGAGATCGGCGACCGCGGTACGCTCGTCGACCTGATGCATGGTCTGCCCGACTAGGCCGAATTCGAGTACCGGGCAATAATCCTTGATGAAGCGCGCGTCCGACGTGCCGCCGGTGGTCGAGAGCTTCGGCTCCTTCGCGGTCACGTCCTTGATTGCCGCGGACACGAGATCGACGAACGGCCCCGGCTGGGTCACGAACGAGTCGGCATTCGACGGCTCCCACTCGATGTGCCAGCGGATGCGCCCGACGGCCGTGTCGGCGGCGCGCTTCTCGATTAACATCTTGAGCGACGTTTGGCTGTGGCAATCATTGAAGCGGATGTTGAAGCGCGCGCGCGCCTCGCCCGGGATGAGATTGACGACGGCGTTGCCGATATCGATCGAGGTGAATTCCAGGTTCGAAGCGTCGAACTGCGCGCTGCCATGGTCGAGCGGCGCCGCCATCAGCGCGCTCACCAGGGTGACCAGCCCGCGCACGGGATTGTCGGCGCGTTCGGGATAGGCGACGTGGCCCTGCTTGCCGCTGACGACGAGGGTGCCGTTGACCGAGCCGCGCCGGCCGATCTTGATGGTGTCGCCGATCGTCGCCGCATTGCTCGGTTCGCCGAGGATGCAATGGTCGAAGGTCTCGCCGCGCTCGGCCGCCCACTTGATGAGCTTCACCGTGCCGTTCACCGCGATGCCTTCCTCGTCTCCGGTGATCAGGAACGAGATCGACCCCTTCGGCCTGCCGCCGCGCGCGGCGAGATGATCGAGCGTGGCGGCGAGCGCGCAGGCGATCGCCCCCTTCATGTCGACCGCGCCGCGGCCGTAGAGCGTGCCGTCGGCGATCTCGCCGGCGAACGGCGGATGGGTCCATTTCGCCTGCTCGCCCGGCGGCACGACGTCGGTGTGACCTGCGAACGCGAGGTGCGGACTTGCCTTGCCGATGCGGGCATAAAGGTTTTCCACTGGCGCCGTGCCGGGCTCGGCGAAGGTGACGCGGTGGACCTCGAAGCCTGCCGCTTTCAGCACGCCCTCGATCAGGTCGAGCGCGCCGGCTTCCGCCGGCGTCACCGACGGGCAGCGCAGGAGGTCGCGGGCGAGCGCGGTGGGATCGGCGATCGGCGGGCTCATCGTCGCGGCTTTACCCGGCGCGCGGCGGTGGCGTCAATGCGCATGCGCGCGCGGCTGTTGCGCTCTACGCCGGCGCGCTCAACGGATCGGGGCCATAGCGATTGGGTCCCACCGTCCCGCGCAGGCAACCAAGCTCGACGAAGGCCCAAACGGTAATGGCGAAGCTGATGAGATGCAGGACGATGAATTACACATCCTCCATTCGATCGGCCGCCGTGCTCAAAATTGTCGGCAGCGCGTAGAAGACGAGGAGCCACCACGCGGACTTGTCGCGATCGTGGCGGCGCTTGGCGCCGAGGGCGAGACCGATCCAGATCAGCGGGATGTACAAGATGACGAGGACCGCTATCGTCAGGAGAAGGAACTCGAGCCCGTACTCTCGAATAGTGGCCAGGGCAAGCAGGAGCAGAATGATGAAGACCACCGTCGTAGCGATCACCATCGTCCAATAGGGTTTGCGGTTCAGGCGGCCGTGGAAAGAGAACAGCAGTTGCGTCATTGACATGGCTCAAACCCTCGTTCGTTTCCCAGGGCGATGATTTGACCCCGATTCCACCGACCAGCACCAGCCGTTGCGGACACGGTTGCATCGCCGGCCTTCGAAGTTGTCCCTGTTGGCGGAGTGAGCGGCGGGCACAAGCGCTCGCGCGCGCGGGATCCGAAGTGATCGCGCACGTTGCCCCGTCGAGGATGGCGCAGGGTGGTGGCGGCCTACGCCCCGAGCTGCACAGCGAGGAGGTTGTTCTGATTTCTCACCCAGCCCGGGATCAGGAATGCATCGACGAGCACCCAAACGATCGTGATCAACATCCCAACGATGGTGAGCGTCAGAAGGAGTTGAGCGACTGCGACGCCTGTACGTTTGAGATAGAAATTGTGGCCCCCTAATAGCCCTAAGAAAAACCAAAGTATGTAGGCGACCAGCGCGGTCTTCTTGTTGGCCTCGAACAGCATCATCGCGCGTGTGTCGCTCGACAGGCCGCCGTGCTGCTGAATTGTCTGCCGGGTGCCTGGGGGAAGTTCGGCTTGCATGACCCTCTCCTGGTGCGGACCAATCGGGATTGTGTGATGGGGAGGCCAGCTAGCTCAATCCCGCAACAACTCGTTGATCGAGGTTTTTGCCCGCGTCGTCTCGTCGACGCGTTTGACGATCACCGCGCAATAGAGGCTCGGGCCCGCTCCGCCATTCTTGGTCGCCTTGCCCGGCAGCGAACCCGGAACGACGACCGAATAGGCTGGCACCTCGCCTCGGAATATTTGCCCGGTCTCGCGATCGACGATCCGGGTCGAGGCGCCGATGAACACGCCCATGGAAAGGACCGAGCCCTCGCGTACGATCACGCCTTCGGCAACCTCGGAGCGCGCGCCAACGAAGCAATTGTCTTCTAGGATGACCGGGCCCGCCTGCAGCGGCTCGAGCACGCCGCCGATGCCGGCGCCGCCGGAGATGTGGCAGTTCTTACCGATTTGCGCGCAGGAGCCGACCGTGGCCCAGGTGTCGACCATGGTGCCGGAATCCACGTAGGCGCCGAGATTGACGAAGCTCGGCATGAGCACCACGCCGGGCGCGATATAGGCCGAACGTCGCACCACGCAGTTCGGCACCGCCCGCAAGCCCGCCTCGCGGAAGCGCGCCTCGTTCCAGCCGTCGAATTTCGACGCAACTTTATCCCACCACACCGCTTTGCCGGGCCCGCCGGAGATCACGCTCATATCGTTGAGGCGGAACGAGAGCAGCACCGCCTTTTTGAGCCACTGGTTGACCCGCCAATCGCCGTTGGCTGTTCGTTCGGCCACGCGCGCAACGCCGCGGTCGAGCAGATCGAGCGCGGCCTCGACGGCCTCGCGCACCGCGCCCTTGGTCGAGGGCCCGACGCGGTCGCGCCGCTCGAAGGCGTCGTCGATGGTCTTGGCAAGCTCGGCGTGCGACATATGGCGAAAACCTTGGTGAAATGCTCAAACCGCGTGCTGCGTTGTCGAGAATAGGGCAGGGGGAGTCAAGCACGTCCCGCCCCGTCACACCGGTGCCAGTTTCGCGGCGTGGGCGGCTCGCGGCGACCGATGAGTTCCCGATCAACGGCTGCGGCCGAGCTGTTCCAGAAATCCGACGAGATCGTCGGTCACGTGATCGACGTGCGGCGCGTCGCGACCTTCGAGCTCCCAGCCTTCGCGAAACACCTCGCGGGTATGTTCGGGCACCACCATCACGGTGGTCATGCCGAGGGCATGCGGGACCGCGAGGTTGCGCGCGAGATCCTCGAACATCGCGGCCTTGGCGGCGTCGATATCGTGCAGCTTGAGAAAGCGGTCATAGGTTTGGGGCGAAGGCTTGGGCTCGAGCTCGGCCGCGACGATATCGAACACGTCATCGAAGTGGCGGTCGAGCTCTAGCCGCGCCAGCACGGCATCCGCGTGTCGGCGCGTGCCGTTGGTCAAGATCAGCTTACGTCCCGGCAGGTGCTCGATCGCCGCTCCCAGCGCTGCGTTCGGCGTGAGCGGCGAATGGTCGATCTGATGCACGAAATCGAGGAAGTCGTCGGGCTTCATGCCGTGCACGGTCATCAGGCCACGCATCGAGGTGCCGTAGCGCTTGTAGTAGTCTTTCTGCAGACGGAACGCCTCTTCCTGCGTGACCTTGAGGTAGCCTGCGATGTAGTCGCGGATGCGTTCGTCCACCTGCTGCCAAAGGTTGACGTGATGCGGGTAGAGCGTGTTGTCGAGGTCGAACACCCAGGTCTCCACATGACCGAAGGCGCGCGGCGCGGGACGGGTTGAGGAATTCATGACGCGGTTTGGTCGCTGATCACCTTCCTGAGCGGCCGGTCGAACGCCAGGATGACGGCGCTGGCAATCAAGGCGATGCCGGCGATCATCAGGAAGAACGTCATCTTATCCATGCTACTCCAGAAGCCGCCGAGCCAGCCGGCGATGAGATTGCCGGTAAAGCTCGTCGCCAGCCATAGTCCCATCAGCATCGAGACCATGCGCGCCGGTGCGACCTTCGACACCAGTGAGAGTCCGATCGGCGACAGGTAGAGCTCGCCGAGGGTGATGACGACGAAATAGCCGAGCAGCCACAGCCAGCTCGCTTCGTCGCCTGCCGCCTGCCAAGCGGCGGCGACCATGATCAGGTTGGCCAGCGTAACACCCAAGCAGCCGATCGACATCTTGGTGACGGTCGAGGGCTCCCTGCCGCGCTTGGCCTGCCACGCCCACAGCGCGACGATGAACGGCGTGAAGACGAAGATCAGGAACGGGTTGAAGGCCTGGAACCAGGTGACGGGGATTTCGCCGTGCCAGAAAATGAGATTGATCGTGCGGTCGGTATAGTCGTCGGCCCACAGCACAACGGTGTTGCCTTGTTGCTCGTAGGTTGCCCAGAACAAGCTCGTCGGCACGAACAGCGCGATCAGCGCCAGGATGCGGCGCCGTTCGTCGCGATCGAGCGGCTTGTTTTCGATCCCTGCAGCCATGGCCTTGTGCAACTCATCCGGCGGCAGGGTGGGCATGGCATAGAGATAGATTGCGAGCGCGATCGTCATCCCGACGCCGGCGGCGGCGAAGCCGTAATGCCAGCCCAGTTCTTCGCCGAGCGTCCCGCAGACGAGGGGCGCGAGAAACGCGCCGAGATTGATGCCGACGTAGAAGATCGAATAGGCGCGATCGCGGCGCGGGTCGCCGTGCCCATAGAGTCCGCCCACCTGCGCCGACATATTGGGTTTGAACGCTCCATTGCCCAGAATGAGCATGGTCAAGGCGATGAGGAACAGCGGCTCGAAAGCCATCATGAAATGGCCGATAGCCATCATCGCCGCGCCGAGGAGGATCGTGCGATGCTGGCCGAGCACGCGATCGGCGAGCATGCCGCCGAACACCGGCGTGAGGTAGACGAGCCCGGTATAGAGCCCATAGATGTGCGAAGAGAAGGGCTGCGCGCCGAGCGGCCCCGACATCGATTCGAACAGGTACCTGAGCGCGCCGAGCCCGATCACGTTCTCGGCGTGCCCGGGTAGCAACAGCAGCTTCACCATGTAGAGGACGAGGAGGGCGCGCATTCCGTAATAGGAGAAGCGCTCCCACATCTCGGTCGCGAACAGGAAGGTCAGTCCGCGCGGGTGGCCGAAGAGGTCGTTCGCGGCTTTGGTCGTGCGACGACGCTGCTCGGCAGTTGAAAAGGCCATCATGCGACGCTGCTGCCGTTCCTGAGGCGTTGCCGGCTTGACGCGGCCAGTCAAAGCTTATCCGCCGGTGGGCTTGCTACCGCGCGGGAAGCGCGCGACCCTAGAACGCGTCTCGCGTCGGCGTCAAACCGCGCCCGTTGGGCGGTCGCGGGCGCAGGGCGGCGTTTCGTACACTTGACGCTGCCCGCGATCTGCGAAAAACGCTGTGGCGAGACATAACGGCGGAGGAATGTCCATGATCGGGTTCAAGCGCGCCTTGCTGAGCGCTGGATTCGCGGCGTTGGTTGCGCTCGCCGCGCAGTCGGCAGGAGCGCAGGGCGATGCCGCGGCGAACTTTCCCAACAGGCCGATCCGCTTGATCGTCGGTTTCGCGGCCGGCGGCGGCAACGATCTTTTCGCGCGCCTCGTCGGGCAGAAGCTGTCGGACAACATCGGGCAACCCGTGATCATCGAGAACAAGCCCGGCGCCGGCGGCCGAATCGCGGTCGAGTATGTCAAGAACCAGCCCGCGGACGGATACACGATCATGGTGGCCGCGAGCGGCCAGATGGCGATCGCGGCGGCGATCTATCCCAAATTGTCCTACCACCCGACCCGCGACTTCCTGCCGCTGACCATGATCGCGTCGTTTCCGCTGATCCTCGCTGGCCCCGCCAACGACACGATCAAGTCGGTCAAGGACCTCGTCGCCTACGGCAAAGCCAATCCCGACAAGTCCAATTACGCCACCTCCTCGCCGGCCTTCACCATCACCACCGAGCTGTTCAAGCTGAAGACCGGAATGCCGGGCGTCGCGGTGCCCTACAAGAGCAGCAACGAGATGATGCTCAGCGTCGCCGGCGGGAACACGCTGTTTTCCATCGCCGACGGTCCGCCCACGATGCCGCTGGTGCAGGGCGGCAAGATCCGCGCCCTCGCAGTGACCGGATCGGAGCGCTCCTCGGAACTCCCGGACGTGCCAAGCATGGCGGAGGCAAGGTATCCGGAGGTGAATATCGGCCTCTGGAGCGGCGTATTCGTCTCGGCCGGCACGCCGCCTGCGATCGCCCACAGGCTCGATACGGAGTTGCGGCGCGCGCTGGCCGATGGCGGGGTGCGCGAGAAGCTCAAGGCGATGGCGGTCAACCCCGGCGGCGGTCCCGCTGAGGAGTTCCGCAAGAAGATCGACGGCGACATCAAGGTCTTCGCCGACGTCGTCAAGGCCGCCAATCTGAAATTCGAGGAATAGGATTCGCTCCCTCGCGGCCGCGGCGAACGCACACCATGCGACGGAAGTCGAAGACGGAGGCTGCAAAAAATGCTTCCGTCAGCGGCGGCCTGTGATAGGACGGGCGCAGGGGCGATGCCAGTCCCGGAGAGGGCATCGTGCAGCTCATCTTCTACTACGTCGGCTTCATGGCGCTCGGCGACGTCGCCGACTATCTCATCGGGCTCCTGGTCGAGCGCGTTTGGCCGCAGGCGAGCCTGCTGATCTTTTTGGCGCTCTACTTTGTGTTCCTGTGGATCGCTTGGCTGCTGGCGGTGAAGGTCACCGAGCCGAAAGCCAGCAAGCAAGCCGCAAGGTGATATTCGCTATCTTCCTTGCCGAAACGTGTGCCGTTTTGCTGCGGTGCGCTCCAAGCGCGCATTCCACTGCTTCGCCAGGTGAATTCGATTGCCGATGGTGCGAGCGTGCACGCGCCCGCACCTGTGCAAAGCGGGGATGAATATCGTGCCGCGATGGAACGGCCGCCGAACTTGCGTTAAGTTTGGATCGCTCGGGTGTCCACGCGGGCGAAGAGTAGAGCACGGAGTGCAAGCTCTGCCGCGCCGCCCCACGACGCGCCTCCGACATGTGGCGCCCGAGCGCCAAATCTTTGTCGACAAAGTCGCACGCGGCGCCGGTTTAAAAACTGGCGCGGCGTGCGCTCGCGCTATACGTCGAGCATCTCCTCGTCCGCGAACTCCGCCCGCTCCTGGATGAACTCGAAGCGCGCTTCCGGCTTGTTGCCCATCAGGCGCTCGACCGAGCTGTCGGTTTTCTTGCGTTCGTCATCAACCACCACGACGCGCAACAACGTGCGCTTCCTCGGGTCCATCGTGGTCTCCTTGAGCTGATTAGCCATCATCTCGCCGAGCCCCTTGAAGCGGCCGATCTCGACCTTGGCGTTGGCGTGGAATTCCTTTTTCAGCAGCTCATCCTTGTGCTTGTCGTCGCGTGCGTAAAAATTCTTGCCCCCGTGGCTCAAGCGGTAGAGCGGCGGCACGGCGAGATAGAGGTGGCCGTTGTCGATCAGCTTCGGCGTCTGCCGGTAGAAGAAGGTGATCAACAGCGAGGCGATATGGGCGCCGTCGACGTCGGCGTCCGTCATCACGATCACCTTCTCGTAGCGCAGATCCTCGTCGCGATAGTGCGCGCCGGTCCCGCAGCCGAGCGCCTGCATCAGATCTGCGAGTTGCTGGTTCTGGGCAAGCTTGTCCTTACCGGCGGATGCGACGTTGAGGATCTTGCCGCGCAACGGCAGCACCGCCTGCGAGGCGCGATCCCGCGCTTGTTTCGCCGAGCCGCCGGCCGAATCGCCCTCGACGATGAATATCTCTGCGCCCTGGGCGGCGGTATTGCTGCAGTCGGCGAGCTTGCCGGGAAGGCGCAGCTTGCGCACCGCGGTCTTGCGCGCGTGCTCCTTCTCCTGGCGGCGGCGGATGCGCTCCTCCGCGCGCTCGATCACGAAGTCGAGGAGCTTGTTGGCCTGCGTGGGATTGGCGGCGAGCCAGTGGTCGAATGGGTCTCTGATCGCGTTCTCGACGATGCGCGTCGCTTCGCCGGTTGCGAGTCGATCTTTGGTCTGGCCCTGAAATTCGGGCTCGCGGATGAACACCGAGACCATGCAGGCGGCGCCATTCATCACGTCATCGCCGCTCACCACTCCCGCGCGCTTGCCTTGGCCCACACGCTCGGCATGGTCCTTGATGCCCTTCAAGAGCGCGCCGCGCAGACCCGATTCGTGCGTGCCGCCGTCCGGCGTCGGGATCGTGTTGCAATAGGAGGAGAGGAATCCGTCGCTGTCGGCGGTCCATGCGACCGCCCATTGCGCCGCGCCGTGGACGCCGATCTTGCCCGCGCTGCCGGTGAAGATGTCGGGGTGGACCAGGGCGGCGCCGTTGATGGCCGCGGACAAATACTCCTTGAGCCCATCGGCGAAATGGAAGGTGGCTTCCTCCGGCACATCCTCCACGCCACGCAGGAGCTCCTTGGCGCAGGACCAGCGGATCTCCACGCCACCGAACAAATAGGCCTTGGAGCGCGCCATCTTGAAGACGCGTTCCGGCTTGAAATGCGCCCTGGCGCCGAAGATGTCGGGATCGGGCCGGAAGCGCACCTTGGTGCCGCGGCGGTTGGGGACGCGGCCGAGCTTTGCCAGCTTGCCTTTCGGCTTGCCGCGCTCGAACACCATGCGGTGTAGCGTCTGCTCGCGCGCGACCTCCACCTCCATGCGCTCGGACAGCGCGTTTGCGACCGAGACGCCGACGCCATGCAGGCCGCCCGAGGTCCCATACACCTTCGAGTCGAACTTTCCCCCCGCGTGCAACGTGCACATGATTACTTCGAGCGCGGATTTGTTCTTGAACTTCGGGTGCGGATCGACGGGAATGCCGCGCCCATTGTCGGTCACGGTGACGAAGCCGTCGGCCTCCATCTCGACCTCGATAAAGCTCGCGTGTCCGGCGAGCGCCTCGTCCATGGAATTGTCGATCACCTCCGCGAAAAGATGGTGCAGCGCCTTTTCGTCGGTGCCGCCGATATACATGCCCGGACGCCGGCGCACGGGCTCGAGGCCTTCGAGCACCTCGATGTCGCGGGCGGTGTAGCGGGCCTCGGCTGCGCCCGTGGGCCTGCCGGCGCGCGCTGCCTTGCCGGAGACGCGGCGCGGAGCGGCCTCGGGCAAATCCGAGAACAGGTCCTTGCCCGAATTTTGGGCGGGAGTGTTGGCTGCTGCTTTAGCCACCTTGGCCATCCGTCTCATGTCGGCGAGGGCAAACGAATCAACTGTGACTATGCCACGGCCGTGGCCGCAGCGTTACACCGGCATTCAGCCGCAGCAGCGCGACCGCGCAGCTTCATATGGTCGAACCTTACCATCAATTCAACTTGATGCCGTCGGATGGCCGTTGACTCGCCAGATATTCGCCCGATCCTCTTGCCAAAACTTTACCGAAGCCGAGAGGAGGTCGCCATGTTCGATTTCAACCGCCTGCTGAACGCGCTGTCGTCCCGCGCCAACAGCACCGCCCAGTTCCAGCGGATGCTCGAGTGGAAGCTGCTGCGCGGCAGTCACGAATTTCCAGGACCGGACGGCGGGACCTGCGTCAACGAGGCGGCGATCGTCGCCGCCGGCTATCCTTATCGCGCGATCTACCGCGCCAAGGATTTGCCGGCCTCCTTCTCGCGCCCGATCGCGCTGTTTGCGCTGTGCCTCAACGACACTCTCGACGACGAATTGCGCCAAGAGCTGCTGATGCCGTTCGTCACGCGTCTTGCCGGGTCCGCGGATACGCCCAAGATCGAGATGATGCGGGCGGAGTTCATGCTCAAGCGGACCGCGGCCGAAATTCTGGCGCCAGCGCTCGCGCGGTCGGGTTACCCCGAAATCGCGGAACGATGTCGGTTGCTTCGCACGCCCACCGAGCTGGTGGCAATCGCGCGATGCTTGCGCAGCTGCGATACTTCCGCGCTGCACCGGCCGCTCGCCTCCGCCCTCGAACACGCGGCCGACGCCGGCCGACACTGGCTGTCGGGTTTGCCAAGCGAGGTTGTGTTCTGCACATTCTCCGCGATACGGGAAATCGCTTCGCTCGAAGGCGATCGTGCCGTCGAAACGGTCTATCGACGAGCAGCCACGATCCTCGACGCGGCAATCGACGTCGGAAAGCAGGCGGACGCCACCGGCAGGGATGTGGTTGCGAAACGGATGGCTGCAGCCAAGCGGACATCGTCCATGGCGACGCATCGGGGAGAGGCAGTCGCAGTCTGAACATGAGGATAGCGCGGCAGGCGGTCTGGCCTTGTCGAGCAGGCCGCGCTAGACCCGGGCGGATAACCGGGCCGCCTCCCGCATGTTCGAGAGCCTCGAAGCTCACGCCCAACAAGTGGTGGAGTTTGTGCGTGTCCACGAGGCGTGGGCGGCGCCCGTTGTTTTTGCGCTCGCCTTCGGCGAATCGCTTGCATTCATTTCCTTGCTCATCCCGGCATGGGCGGCGCTGGTTGGGATCGGCGTTCTGATCAGCTCCGGCAATCTCAATTTCTGGCCGGTTTGGGTTGCGGGTTCGATCGGAGCCGCGCTCGGTGACTGGCTCTCCTACTGGATCGGCGTAAAGCTGGGACCGCCAGTCGCGCACATGTGGCCGCTGTCGCGCCATCCCGAACTGCTGCCGAAGGGCGAAGCATTCGTGAAGCGTTGGGGCGTGCTTGCGATTTTCATCGGCCGTTTCTTCGGACCGTTGCGCGCCTCGGTCCCGCTGGTCGCCGGCATTTTCCGGATGCCCTCGTGGCAATTCCAGACCGCGAACTTCAGCTCGGCGTTCGTTTGGGCTGCCGTGCTGCTCACCTTGGGCGATGTGGTGAGCACGATTCTCAGGTGGGTCTGGAGGTAGTCGAACGATCAGGCCTCAGGAATCAAGGGTCACACAGGGTTGCGCTGTTCCCGGTTCCTGCCCCCGACCACGGATCCCGTCATTCGTTGAGCTTACGGAGCACCGCGCCGACGACGTTGCAATAATCGTCGGTCCACACCCATTGGCTTGAATCAGGCGCCTTGAGCGCCCAATCCCGCGCCCGCGCGAGCGCGCCGAAGTCCTCCTCGCCGCGCGCAACCGCCACCACTGTGGCGATGAACTTGTACGGGTTGGCCGCCTCGTCGAGGTCGGAACTGTCACTGACGCGCGCGATCAGGCCATTCGCCGCCGCGATGCCGGCGACCACCGAGGCGAGCTCGAGGTGGCGGTTCGACACGTGCATGACCACCATGCCGTGAGGGCTGAGCTTCTTGAGGTAGATCGCCATGGCTTCGCGCGTCAGCAGATGGATGGGGATCGCGTCAGAAGAGAACGCATCGACGATGATGAGATCGTAGGCGCCGTCGGGCGCTTCGGCGAGCGTCAGCCGCGCATCGCCGAGGATGATCGGCACGTCCGGCCGACACACCCACAGAAAACTGAACAGATATGGGTCGCGAGCGATGCGGATGACGGCGGGGTCGATCTCGTAATAGTGCACGGTATCATCCGGTGCGGCGCGGCAGGCCAGCGAACCTGCGCCGAGCCCTATCACCGCAAAGCGGATCGGCCGGTTGACGCGCGCCCGCACCGCCGCGAAAGTCTCCGAGATGGCGGAACCATCCCAGTAATAGAGCAGCAGCTCCGGCGGATCGATCGCCGCCAGTCGACCATTCGCTTCGCGGATACGCTGGCCGCCGTGCAGCGTGGTCCCGTGCTGGAGTAGACGGAACTGGCCGTCCGTGGTCTCCGTGATCTTGGCGACGCCGAAGAAACTGCGCACGGACACCGCACCGGCTTGCTCGACGATGCTGTGGTTGACCAGAAGGACGAAGGCAATGACCGCGGCGAACGGCAATGGCGCACGCCAGAACAGCACGCTCGCGGCCAAGAGCGCGCCCACGGTCCAGTTGAAGGCGGTCTCGCCGAGCACGACCGGGTATAGCGCGCAGACGACGAGGACAAACACCGCGGCCGCAAGGCCGCCGAAGAGGAGGTAGCGCCGCTGGCGGTCGTCCGGCAGGGCGAGGCCCGGCCGGCACAGCACCGCGAGCGCAATCAGGATCGGATATTCCGCCACCCAGTCGAACACATGGGGCGCGATCAATCCGGCCGCGATGCCGCCGATCAGGCCGCCCGCCGATATCCAGAGATAGAAGGCGGTGAGGTGTCTGGGCGCCGGCCGCGTGCGCGCAAGCTCGCCATGGCACATCAACGCGTTGATGAAGAAAACCGAGAGGTGCACGGCGAGCAGCCCGACGATGGTCTTGACCGGATCGAATATGATCACGGCAACGAGCGCAATGATGAACGCCGGTTGCACGGCGACCACGAGCCAGTGCGGAACGATCGGCCGGCGCGCGAACACGATGACGAAGGTCAAGAGATAGAGTGCAAGCGGAAGGACCCAAAGGAGCGGCACCGCCGCCACATCGGTCGAAATGTGCGCCGTCACCGCGACGAGGAGACCCGCGGGCACCGCCGCGCGCGCGACCCAGAAGCCGGCGTCCTTCCAGGTCGGCGGCGCATCCGCGGCAGCGCCGGCGCGCGCATCTTCGTCGGGCGCGCGCCATCGCAGCGCCCCGCAGCCGGCGAGCAGCGCGATGAGGAAGCAAAAGCCGATTGACCACGACCATGCTTGATCGCCCAGCCGCGCGAACGGCTCGATCACGATCGGATAGGACACCAGCGCGAGGAAGCTTCCGACATTGCTGGCGGCATAGAGGAAGTACGGGTCCTTCGCGGCGGGGTGATCTGTGCGCGCGAACCAGGCCTGCAACAATGGACTGTTGGCGGCGAGCGCAAAAAACGGCAGGCCGATCGAGGCGGTGAACAAGCCGATCAGCCAGAGCGCTTGCGCGGCCTCTGGCGGGCGGTCCCAGGCGGCGGCGATCGACAGCGGCAGCGCGAACGCAGCGGCGATCGTCACCGCCAGGTGGATCGCAACCGACGCGCGACCGCCGGCGTAGCGCGTGAGCCAGTGGGCATAGGCGTAGCCCGCGAGCAGCGCGGCCTGGAAGAACACGATCGCCACCGACCACACCGACGGCGCGCCGCCAAAACGGGGCAGCACCATCTTGGTGAACATCGGCTGCACCATGAACACCAGCGCGGCACTCAGCGTGATGGCGGCGGTGAACATTGCGAGCAGCAAGCCGCGTCCGGACGTCGCGTCCGGCCTCGGTTCGCTCGCTGGCTGATCGGCAGTCCCCATGTCCTAGCCTTATCCCGTTGCTGCGATGGGCGAAATAGCGCGCGGCTTGGATCATCGTCCATGGCTGAGCCGCACCGGGGACCGCATGACCCACGGGTAGTTCTCAACGCGAGCCATTGGCGCTAGCATCTCGCGGTCGGTTTCGACCAACGATATTCAACAGCGTCACGACCTACGCCATGCGGGCCGCCCTCAAGCACCATCCGCGGCGACGTCTTTGCCGAGAAAGGCCGTGACCAGAAAAGCGATTGATCAGGAGGAACGCCATGACCGAACTCACCCGCCGCAGCCTGCTCACGGGGACCGTTGCGACCACGGCCGCCGCCGCTGTTCCACTGGCCACGAGCTTCCCAGCGCGCGCGGCGGCTCCGCCCGCCGGCACGCAGGCGCCTGGCTGGTACCGCTACAAGGTCGGCAGCTTCGAGATCACCGTGGCGACCGATGGCGTGAACCGCTTCAAATTGCCGGACAACATCGTGGCCAACGCCAAGCGCGAGGACGTCAATGCCGCGCTCGCGGCGGCCTACCTGCAACCGGACATTTTTGTCACCCCTTACAATCCGATCGTCGTCAACACCGGACAGAAGCTCGTGGTCATCGACACCGGCCTGGGCGAGGCGGGGTTCAATGCCAGCAAGGGGGCGAACGGCCAGTTCTTGACCAATCTCGCCGCCGCCGGCATCGACGCCAAGGCGATCGATACCGTCATCATCTCGCACTACCACGGTGACCACGTGAACGGCCTATTGAAGGCGGACAATTCGCTTTCCTTTCCCAATGCCGAGATTCTGGTGCCGGCAGCCGAACACACGTTCTGGATGGACGACGGCGAGATGAGCCGCGCGCCCAAGGGCCGCATGGAGGACCTGTTCAAGAACAATCGCCGCGTCTTTGCCGGCGAGGTGATGAAGCGACTGCGGACCTATGACGAAGGCAAGGAGGTCGTCTCCGGCATCACGGCAGTCGGCACCCACGGCCATTCCGCCGGCCACAATTCCCATGTCGTGGCGTCCGGATCGAGCACGGTCTACGTCCAGGCCGACGTCACCCATGTGCCGTTCCTGTTCGCCCGCAATCCCGGCTGGCATGCCTTCTATGACCAGGATCCGATCATGGCGGAGGCAACCCGCCGCAAGGTCTACGACATGCTGGTGGCGGAAAAGATGCTGCTGCAGGGCTTCCACTATCCGTTCCCCTCGCTCGCCTATGTCGAGAAGAGTGGATCGGGCTACCGCGAGATTCCGGTGCCCTGGAATCCGACGATCTGAACCTCGACCGCTTCGCCGCGCATTGTACCGCGGCTGGGAATAGGGTGGCCGAGCCGGCTTTGGCCTGCGGCGTGCGCGCGCGCTTGACGGAGGCCGGCTTGGCGTCTATAGCCGCCGCCCATGACGATGACCGCCCGCAGCGCATTGTTGCGACGCCGCCGCGCCCGCGCGGCACGGGCGCGCGATCGCGCGTGATCGTCACCCGTGCCGCCGGAGTCGGCTCCGCGGCACATCTTCTCGACCCCCGCGCCATGACCGAGCTCCGGCAGCCTCCCGCATCGGAGCACGACCATGTACGTCCATCCTGCCTTCAAGGTTCATCGCGCCGTCGGCCTGGCCTTTGCAGCTGCGCGCGGCTTCGGGCACGTGATCGCTTGCGAAGGCGGCCGCCCGGTGGCCGCGCTACTGCCGTTCCACGTGACGGAAGCGGACGGCAGGCTGCCGCGCGTGCAATTTCATGTCGCACGCCCCAATCCACTGGCTCAGCTCGCGGCCAAAGGTGGGCCATGGCTGATCGCTGTTGCCGGCGACGACGCCTATGTATCGCCGCACTGGTACGCGAGTCCCGAGCAGGTGCCCACCTGGCTCTATGAGGCGGTGCAGCTGTCCGGGCCGGTGCATGTGGTCCCGACCGACCACACCTGCGACCATCTCGACCGTCTCGTGGCGCAATTCGAATCCAGGCTCGCGCCAAAGCCGCCCTGGGTCGCTGACGGCACCTTGTCGCCGCAACGGCGTGCGACGTTGATGAAGTCGATTGTCGCGATCGAGATGACGGTCGAGACGGTCGAGGCCAGCTTCAAGCTTAACCAGCACAAACCTGACGCCGATCATGTCGCCGTTGTCCGCGTGCTGCGCGAGCAGGGCGAGGCGTCAGCCCGGGCGATTGCAACGCGGATGGTCGCCTTGCGGCCGCACTTGGCGTACGAATGAGCAAAGCGACGGGAAGGACTTGAGTCATGGCTGACAAGGCTAAGATCGGCGTGCTCGGTGCGTCGGGCTATACCGGCGCCGAGCTGCTGCGGCTTCTCATCCCCCATCCGCGGGTTGAGATCGTGCTGCTCACTGCCGAGCGCCGCGCCGGGCAGGACATGCGTCAGGTCTTCCCGCAGTTCTCGCCCTATGCGCTGCCAAAGCTTCTGGCGATCGATAGCGTCGACTGGAACAAAGCCGCGCTCGATCTCGCCTTCTGCGCGCTGCCGCACGCGACCACGCAGACCGTGATCAAGGACTTGCTCGCGAGCGCTCCGAACACCAAGGTGATCGATCTCTCCGCAGACTTTCGCCTCGGCGATACCGCCGCCTATGCGCACTGGTACGGCCACGAGCACCGCGCCCCGGAGCTGCAAAAGGAGGCGGTCTACGGCCTCGCGGAAATCTACCGGCACAAGATCAAGACCGCGAGACTAGTCGCCAATCCCGGCTGCTACACGACCTGCGCGGAGCTGCCCCTCATCCCGCTCTTGAACGCGAAGGCCATCGATCCCGACGAGATCGTGATCGACGCCAAATCGGGCATGACCGGCGCGGGGAGGGGGGCGAAAGAAGAGATGCTGTTCTCGGAGGTCTCGGAGGGCTTCCACGCCTATGGCGTGGGGCACCACCGCCACATGGCCGAGCTCGATCAGGAATTTTCCAGAGCCGCCGGGCGCAAGGTCATCGTCAGCTTCACGCCGCATCTCGTGCCCATGAACCGCGGAATTCTCTCGACGATCTACGTGCGCGGACTCAAGACCTCGGCCGCAGACCTTCACGCGATCCTGTCGAAATCTTACGCCGGGGAGCCGTTCGTGCATGTCCTGCCGTTCGGCGAAATGCCGCAAACCCGCCACGTGCGCGGCTCCAACATGACGTTCATCGGGGTCACAAACGACCGCGTCGAAGGCCGCGCCATCATCTGCTCGGCGCTCGACAATCTCAGCAAGGGCGCCTCGGGGCAGGCCGTGCAGAACATGAATCTCATGCTCGGCTTTCCCGAGACGCTGGGGCTCGAGCAGGTGGCGCTGTTCCCGTGATGCGTTGATAGCCCCGCGCGCGCACTCGATCTGCGAAGCGTGAGGCTATCGGCTGGCAGCACCAGCCGCGCGGCTCAGTGCTGCAAGATCTTCGACAGAAAAACCTGTGCACGCTCGCTGCGGGGCTTGCCGAAGAATTCGGCGGTCGGCGCGTCTTCGACGATCTGGCCCCGGTCCATGAACACCACGCGCTGGGCAACCCTGCGTGCAAAGCCCATTTCGTGCGTGACTACCATCATGGTCATGCCGTCCTTGGCGAGCGCCACCATGACGTCGAGCACCTCGTTGATCATCTCGGGGTCGAGCGCGGAGGTCGGCTCATCGAACAGCATGGCGATCGGATCCATGGCGAGCGCACGCGCAATCGCGACCCGCTGCTGCTGACCGCCGGAAAGCTCGCCGGGATATTTGCGGGCATGCGCGCTCAAACCGACGCGTTCGAGCAGGCGCATGCCTTTTGCCGCCGCCTCATCCCGGCTGCGGCCGAGCACCTTGATCTGCGCCAGTTCGAGATTGCGCATCACGGTGAGATGCGGGAACAGCTCGAAATGCTGAAATACCATGCCGATGCGGGCGCGCAGTTTCGGCAGGTCGGTCTTGGGATCGTTCAGGGAAATGCCGGCGACCGTGATGGTGCCTTCCTGGAACGGCTCCAGCCCATTGACGCATTTGATCAGCGTCGACTTGCCCGAACCCGATGGACCGCACACCACGACGACTTCGCCCTTGGCGACTTCCGTCGAGCACTGATTCAGCACCTGAAAGTTGGGGTACCACTTGCTGACTTTGCTCAACGTGATCATGGAAGGCCCTCAGCGGATGATCGCGACCCGCCGCTGCAGTCGACGCACGAGCAGCGAGGCCACGAATGAGATCACGAAATAGACCAATGCCGCGAACAGGTACATTTCCACTAGGCGGCCGTCGCGCTGCGCCACCTTCGACGCCGCGCCGAGAAAATCCGTGATCGAGAGCACATAAACGAGCGAGGTGTCCTGGAACAGGACGATGGTCTGGGTGAGCAACACGGGCAGCATGTTGCGGAACGCCTGCGGCAGCACGATGTAGCCCATCGTCTGCAAGTAGGTCATGCCGACCGCCTGCGCCGCCTGCACTTGACCGCGCCGGATCGACTGGATGCCGGCGCGCATGATCTCGGCGAAATAAGCGGCTTCGAACAGCGTGAATGTGACGAGCGATGAGGCGAACGCGCCGACCTGGATCGGCCGCGAGGCGCCGGTGACCCACTGACCGATGAAGGGCACCAGGAAATAGAACCAGAAGATCACCAGCACCAGCGGCACCGACCGCATCAGGTTCACGTAGCCGGCGGCGAGGAGTGAGAGCGGAGCAAGGCCCGACAGCCGCATCATCGCGAGCAGCGTACCGAAAATAATGCCGCCGCACGTCGCCAGCGCGGTCAGCATCAGCGTGAACGTCATGCCGTCGTAGAACAGGTAGGGCAGCGAGCGAATGATGACGTCGAAGTCGAAATCCGCGAACATCGATCGCCTCAGTGTGTGGCCGCCGCGGGTGCGGCGCCGATGAAGCCGGGCACAGCGGTCCGTCGCTCGACCCAGCGCATGCCGAAGGTCACCACGATGTTGATTACGATGTAGATGACGGTGGCGGCAGTGAAGGCCTCGAACACCTGGAACGAGAATTCCTGCATGGCACGCGCGCGTGCCGTGAGCTCCATCAGCCCGATGGTGAGCGCGACCGCGCTGTTCTTGATGATGTTGAGAAATTCGGACGTCAGTGGCGGCAGGATGACGCGATACGCCATCGGCAACAGCACGTAGACGTAGGCTTGCGCCGGCGTGAGGCCAAGCGCGAGGGCAGCCCAGCCCTGGCCGCGAGCGAGACTCAAAATGCCGGCGCGTACCTGCTCGGCGACGCGCGCCGAGGTGTAAAAGCCGAGCGAGACCACGGCCGTGTAGAACGAGGCGTCGGGAAGCTGCTTGAGCCAGTCTCCAAGCTCGGTCGGCAGCAGCTCGGGCAGCACGAAATACCACAGGAACATTTGCACCAGCAGCGGGATGTTGCGGAACAATTCCACGTAGGCGTTGCCGAGCCGGACCAGCCAGGGATTGGACGTGGTGCGAATGACGCCCATCAGCGATCCCATGGCGAGCGCCAGGCACCACGCGCTGAGCGCGGTTGCGAGCGTCCAGCCGGTGCCCATGAGGAGCGTCTCCAGATAGGTGTGCACCCCGTCCGGCGACGTCTGAAAGAAGATGCCCCAGTTCCAGTTGTAGTTCACGCTGCCCCCCTCATCACGGAGTGCTCATCGGACGTCGGTAATCACGACGAGATCGTTTATCTGATCAGCGATGCCCGATTGGCGGATGACAGCGGTCAATACACCGCCGGATCGCCGCTGTCGGTCGGACTGGCAACGACCTTCTTGAAGGCCTCGCTCATCGGCACATCCAGATTGAGGCCCTTGGGTGGGATCGGCTTAAGGAACCACTTGTCGTAGATCGGGTTGATCGCGCCGCTGCGATAGGTAGCGATCATGGCCTCATCGACGACTTTCTTGAACGGGGCATCGTCGCGGCGGAGCATGATGCCGTAGGGCTCGACCGACAGCGCGTCGGCGGAGATCACGTAATCTTTCGGCGACTTCGATCCGGCAACCAGGCTGTAGAGCAGAATATCGTCCATGACGAAGGCGGCCGCGCGGCCGGTCTCGACCATCAGGAACGCCTCGGCGTGATCCTTGGCGGCGAGGATGTTGAGGTTGAGGCCCTTCTGGGCACCGATCTCGGTGATCTGCTTGATATTGGTGGTGCCGGAGGTCGACACGACGGTCTTGCCCTTGAGGTCGTCGACCGTCTTCAGGTTCGCCGACTTCTTCGACACGAAGCGGTTCGCGGTGACGAAATGCGTGATGGTGAACGAGACCTGCTTCTGGCGCTCGAGATTGTTGGTGGTCGAGCCGCATTCGAGGTCGACGGTGCCGTTGGCTATCAACGGGATGCGTGTAGCCGAGGTAACCGGGTTGAGCTTGGTTTCGAGGTTCGCAAGCTTGAGGTCTTTCTTTACCCCTTCGACGATCCGCGCGCAGAGATCCATGGCGTAGCCCACGACCTGCTGCTTGTCGTCGTAGTAGGAGAACGGCACCGAGGACTCGCGGTGGCCGAGCGTGATCGTGCCGGTCTCCTTGATCTTCTTGAGCGTGCCGGTGAGGTCCTGCGCGAACGTTGGGCTAGCGGCGAAGGTCGCCGTCGCGATCATCGAAAGCAGCATTTTGAGATGCATTGGAGTTCTCCGCTGTGAAGTGACGTAAGCGCACCCGGTCGGTTCGCGCGATGGCGTCCGCCCGTCAATCTCTAACCCTAACATAGCTTCCCGGCGCGTCCTCCAGGGGCGCGAGCTTGCCGCCGCCGGGCTCGCGCGCCGGGACCTCGGTTGCATCCCGCGCTTTGATCCAGTCGAGCCAGTCCGGCCACCAGGAACCCGCATGCTCTTTGGCCTTTGCCAGCCACTTGTCGAGGTTGGCGCTGGTCGGTTTGGGCCCAGTCCAGTATTGGTACTTCATCTTGTCGGGGGGATTGACGACGCCGGCAATGTGGCCCGAGCCGGCCAGCACGAAGCGCACCGGCCCCCCGAAGAACTTCGAGCCGAGCAACACCGACCGTGCGGGCGCGATGTGATCCTCGCGCGTGGCCAGATTGTAGATTGGAACCGTCACGCTCTTGAGGTCGAGCCTTTTGCCGCCGATCACCATCTCGCCCTTGCTGAGGCGGTTCTCCAGGTAGCAATTGCGCAGATAGAACGAGTGGTTCGCCGCCGGCATCCGCGTCGCATCGGAGTTCCAGTATAGCAGGTCGAATGGCGCCGGTTCCTTGCCCTTGAGATAGTTGTTGATGACATAGGGCCAGATCAGATCGTTCGAGCGCAGCAGGTTGAAGGCGGTTGCCATTTTCTTGCCTTCGAGATAGCCGCGCTCGCTCATTTCGCGCTCGCGCGCCGCAATCTGCTCCTCGTCGACGAAGACCTTGAGATCGCCGGCATGGGTGAAATCGACCTGCGCGGCGAAAAGGGTCGCCGAGGCGATACGCTGATCACGCGTGCTCGCCATATAGGCGAGCGTGGCGGCCAAGAGCGTGCCGCCGACGCAATAGCCGATCGCATTGACCTCGCGCTCGCCGGTTGTCCTTTCGATGACGTCGAGGGCGGCGAGCGGGCCGTCGCGCATGTAGTCTTCGAAGCCTTTCGGCGCGAGCTTGGAGTCCGGATTCACCCAAGAAATGACGAACACCGTGAGTCCCTGGTCCACGCACCACTTGATGAAGGATTTTTCCGGCGTCAGGTCGAGGATGTAGAACTTGTTGATCCAGGGCGGCACGATCAGGATCGGCCGCTTGAGCACGGTTTGGGTCGAGGCTGCGTACTCGATGAGCTGCATCAGCTCGTTTTCGAAAATCACCTTGCCGGGCGTGAGCGCGAGGTTGCGGCCGACCTCGAACATTTCGGATCTGGACTGACGGATCTTGAGATCACCGCGTCCGGCCGCGATGTCCTCCGCCAGCATGTGCATGCCGCGCACGAGATTGTCGGCGTTCGAGGCGAGCGTTTCGCGTAAAAGCTCCGGGTTGGTGAGTATGAAATTCGAGGGCGCGATCGCGTTGGCGATCTGGCGCACGTAGAAATCGGCCTTCTGCCGGGTATGCGGATCGAGCCCTTGCGCATCGCGCACCAGCCGGTTCGCCCATTGCACCGTCAGGAGATAGGCCTGCTTGAGGAAATCGAAGAACTGGTTGCTCGACCACTCGGGATCGGCGAAGCGCTTGTCCCTGGGGTCGGGCTCGGCGACCGGTTGCACCTGCTCGCCGGCCATGCGCTTGACCGCATTGGCCCACAGGTCGAGATAAGCCTTGCCCAAGCTCGATTGCAGTTCGAGCGCGCGCTGGGGATCGCGCAGCCAATAATCCGCGACCTGGCCGATGGTTTTCACCACGTCGGTGACCTCGGCATATTGATCGTCGCGGCGGCCCTCTTCGCGCGGCTTGAGGTAGGCGGCCAGCGCCTTGCCGCCCTCTTCGACCATGCGGGCGATGTTGCGGGCGAACTCCTCCACGTCGGCGGAGCCGCCTTTGACTGGTTCTGACGGGGCTCTCACGGTAACGCCTCAATTCGTGGTTCCGGCGCAGGCCCGGCTTTGGCCTTTCGAGACCGCTAGATCGAACTTTACTCATAACCGCGGCGAGACGCATCAACGGCCTTCGCCCGGGGAGGCGGCGCAGCCGCGGCCGAGCGCTGCCTGTAAAGCCGTCCCCCTTAACCTTGCTTTGGTCATATTGGGGGGCTACAGCTTGCTTTCAATTGCTTGAATTGGCAGCAATTTTGCCTTGAAGGGGAGAGGCCGGTCAACGCGGTGGCGTTGCAATCCGGCGGGGGCTTGAACCGGCATGATGTTAATATCGCGGTCACAACGGCCCGTGCCGAGGCGCGCCCTTGCAGCAGCGCTCGTCGCCGTTGCCGTCGTTCTCGCGGGCTGCTCAGCCGGGAGCATGGTCGCCGATCACCTGCCGAACGCGGTCGGCGGGTTGCCCGAGGGCATGCCGCAACGCCCGACCACTTCGACGCCCTATCCGGCGGTCCACGACATGCCGCCCCCGCGTGCGACCACGGTGCTCACCGACGCGGAGACGAAAAAGCTCGAAAGCGATCTGGTCGCGGCGCGCAATCGTGCTGCGGAAGCAGCCGCCAAGTCCGCTGGCGACGCCGACAAGCCGTGATAAAAGGCTCGCGCCGGCCTGCTCGCGCAGCATCGGCGCGCAGGCCAAAGGAGCCGGGGTATGGAAGAATTTTACCGCATTCGGCGTCTGCCGCCCTACGTCTTCGAGCAGGTCAATCGCGCGAAGGCCGCGGCACGCAACGCCGGTGCCGACATCATCGACCTCGGCATGGGCAACCCCGACCTGCCGGCGCCCGCCCACGTCATCGACAAGCTCAAAGAGACGATCGGAAAGCCGCGCACCGACCGCTATTCGTCCTCGCGCGGGATTGCGGGGTTGCGCCGCGCGCAGGCGGCCTATTACGGGCGTCGCTTCGCGGTGAAGCTCAATCCCGAGACCCAGATCGTCACCACGCTGGGCTCGAAGGAAGGGTTCGCCAACGTGGCGCAGGCGATCACCGCGCCCGGCGACGTCGTCGTCGTCCCCAATCCCAGCTATCCGATCCACGCCTTCGGCTTCTTGATGGCGGGCGGCGTGATCCGCGCGGTGCCGTCCGAGCCGACGCCGGCGTTCTTCGAAACGCTGGAACGCGCCATCATCCGCTCCATTCCCAAACCGATTGCGGTCGTCGTCTGCTATCCCTCCAATCCCACCGCGGCCGTCGCCGATCTCGATTTCTACAAAGAGCTGATCCCGTTTGCGAAGAAGCACGGTGTGTTCGTGCTCTCGGATCTTGCTTATGCGGAGGTCTATTTCGACAATGATCCGCCGCCTTCGGTGCTGCAGGTACCAGGCGCAATGGAGGTCGCGGTCGAGTTCACCTCGATGTCGAAGACTTATTCGATGCCCGGCTGGCGCATCGGCTTTGCAGTCGGGAACGAGCGGATCATCGCGGCGCTGGCGCGGGTGAAATCCTATCTCGACTATGGCGCCTTCACGCCGGTGCAGGTGGCGGCTACCGCCGCGCTCAACGGCTCCGACGACTGCATCCGCGAGATGCGCGAGACGTACAAGCGCCGGCGCGACGTGCTGGTGGAATCGTTCGGTCGCGCGGGCTGGGAGGTGCCTCCTCCGCGCGCCTCCATGTTCGCCTGGGCGCCGATCCCGGAGCCGTTCCACACCCTCGGCAGCGTCGAGTTTTCCACGCTGCTGGTCGAAAAGGCCGAGGTCGCGGTCTCGCCCGGCATCGGGTTCGGCGAACATGGCGAAGGATACGTGCGCATCGCGTTGGTCGAGAACGAGCAGCGCATCCGTCAAGCCGCCCGCAACATCCGCCGCTTTCTTGAAACCGGCCCCAAAAAGTTGCACAACGTCGTCCCCTTGGCCCAGCGACGCTAGATGCTTCGTTTCCACGCAGGCCGACGATGTCCGCTCCACTGAAACTCGGTATTGCCGGCTTGGGCACGGTCGGCTCGTGCGTCGCCCGCCTCATCGAGCGCCAGCGCGACGCACTCGCCGCTCGTTGCGGTCGCCCGATCGAGGTCGTCGCAGTTAGTGCGCGCTCGCGCAGCAAGAAGCGCGACATCGGTCACAAGAAACTGCGTTGGGTCGCCGACCCGGTAGCGCTCGCGAGCGATCGCGAGATCGACGTCTTCGTGGAGTTGATCGGCGGGGAGGGCGACCCGGCCCAAGCCGCGATCTCGGCCGCGCTCGCCGCGAAAAAATCGGTTGTCACCGCCAACAAGGCGCTGCTTGCCCGCCACGGCGTCGCGTTGGCGGCCATTGCCGAGAAGAACCATGTGGCGCTCAATTTCGAGGCCGCGGTCGGCGGCGCCATCCCGATCGTGAAAACGCTGCGCGAGGGTTTGGCCGGCAATTCGCTCGCGCGCATCTATGGAATCCTCAACGGCACCTGCAACTACATCTTGACGCGCATGGAAGAGGAGAAGCTCGCGTTCGCGGACTGCCTGAAGGAGGCGCAGCGGCTCGGTTACGCCGAGGCCGATCCAACCTTCGACGTCGAGGGCCATGATACTGCGCAGAAGCTCGCGATCCTGGCGAGCCTCGCTTTCGGCACCAAGGTCGATCAAGGCGCCGTCTACGTGGAAGGCATTTCTTCTATCGCGCCCGAAGACCTCGAATGGGCCGCCGAGCTCGGCTACCGCGTGAAGTTGCTGGGCGTCGCGGTAAAGACCGACAAGGGCATAGAGCAGCGCGTGCATCCGACCATGGTCCCGAAGGACACCGCGATCGCCCAGGTGATGGGCGTGACAAACGCCGTCACCGTCGACGTCGACGCAATCGCGCCGATCACGCTGGTCGGCCCGGGCGCAGGTGGCCTGGCGACGGCGTCGGCCGTCGTCGCCGATATCGGTGACATCGCCCGTGGCGTGCGCACGGCGCCGTTCGGCCGGCCTTCGGCGCGGCTGACCACCAGCAAGAAGGCGCCGATGCAACGTCACGAAGGCGGCTACTACATCCGCCTCCTTGCGGTCGACAAACCGGGCACCGCCGCGACCATCGCCAAGCGACTGGCGCAGCAAAACATCTCGCTCGAGTCGATCGTGCAGCGTCACCGCGGCGAGCCGCCGCATGGCGGCGATGTCGCCGGCAGCTCGGGCGAGCCGGTGCCGGTGATCCTGATTACCTATGCGACCACCGAGGACGCCGTGCGCAAGGCGCTTGCCGCGGTTGGCCGCGATAAGGTGATCTTGGGTAAACCGCAGGTCATCCGGATCGAGAAAAACTGATACAATCATGCCTTATCGTTGCCAGCCGCCTCGAGGCGAGGGCGCGGCATGGGCAGGACAGGCGCGAGGGTGAAGAAATGAACAAAGGGGAACGCCGAGCCGTGCCGTCGATCACCATCCAGCCGGACTTGGCGCTGGAACGCGTTCTCACGCTGGAGATCGTGCGGGTGACCGAGCGTGCGGCGGTCTCGGCGGCGCGGCTGTGCGGTCGCGGCAACGAGAAGGCCGCCGACCAAGCCGCGGTCGACGCCATGCGGCGCGAGCTCAACAAGCTTCCCATCAACGGCACGATCGTGATCGGGGAGGGCGAGCGCGACGAGGCGCCCATGCTGTTCATCGGGGAGACGGTCGGCAACAAGCACGGGCCCGAGGTCGACATCGCGGTCGATCCGCTCGAGGGAACCACGCTGTGCGCCAAGAACATGCCGGGCGCAATCGCCACCATGGCCGTGGCGGAAGCGGGCACGCTGCTCAACGCGCCCGACGTCTACATGGAAAAGATCGCGATCGGTCCTGGCTATCCGAAAGGCATCGTCGATCTCGATGCGCCGCCCGAGCACAACATCCGCGAACTCGCTAAGGCCAAGGGCGTAGAGCCGGCCGAGATCACCGCGCTGATCCTCGACCGCCCGCGCCATGCCGATCTGGTCGCCGGCGTGCGCAGGGCGGGCGCCGCGGTGCGGCTCATCACCGATGGCGACGTCGCGGGCGTCATCCACACCGCCGATCCTGCCGACACCGGCATCGACATTTACATGGGCGTCGGCGGGGCGCCCGAAGGGGTGCTGGCCGCCGCGGCATTGCGCTGCATCGGCGGCCAGATGCAGTGTCGGCTCGTGCTCGACACCGAGGAAAAGCGCGAGCGCGCCGGAAAAATGGGCATCAAGGACCCGCGCAAGAAGTACGGGATCGCTGACATGGTGAAGGGCGATTGCCTGTTCGCCGCCACCGGCGTCACCAACGGCGCGCTGCTCGAGGGTGTGCGGTTTCGCAAGAACGTGATCGAAACCGAGACGGTGGTGATGCGCTCGATCACCGGCACGGTGCGCTGGATCAGAGGCGAGCACCGCCAATTCGAAAAGTTTCATTTGGATTGACCGCAGTTCCGCGGCTCATTCTGCTCACAATGGAACAGCAAGCGATTCTCCAGGGTCCTCGCTCGGGCCGTCGGCAAATGCGGAGAATCGCGGCAATGTTTGCCGGCGGATACGACGCCGGAGCTGTCGCGGATTCATGCCGCGGCGGCTGAGTGGCGCTGCAAACCTTTCGGGGTCGTCGCATGGCCGCAGCCGATATCGTGGTCCGGCCCATCCGCGCGGATGAGCGCGCGGAGTGGGAGCCGCTGTGGAAGGGCTACCAGGCCTTCTACAAGGTCGTGATCTCTGACGAAACCACGACCGTAACCTGGGCGCGCCTGCACGATCCGGCAGAACCGATGGACGTGCTCGGCGCCTATATCGGCGGGCGGCTCTGCGGCATCGTGCACTACCTCTTCCATCGCTCGTGCTGGACGATCGGAGACTACTGCTACCTGCAGGACTTGTTCGTCGCCGAAGGCGCACGCCATCTCGGACTCGGGCGTGCGTTGATCGCTGCTGTGGAAGAACGCGCGCGTCGCGCGGGTGCGAGCCGCGTCTATTGGCTCACCCACGAGAGCAATGCGGCCGCTCGAGCGCTCTACGACAAGCTGGCGGAGCGCTCGGGCTTCATCCAATATCGCAAGCTTTTCTGACGCGATTCGCGGGACCCGAGATGACAATCGCCCTGACGGCACCGACCGGCCCGACGCGGCGCCTCTTTCTCGGGGTCGAGCGCTCGGCCTGCGGACGCGCCTGGCGCGACCGGCTCGACGAGCGGGACGCGGCGCGCGCGCTCGCGATCGCACAGCGCCACCAGGACGTGCCCGAGTTGCTGGCGCGTATTCTCGCTGGTCGTGGGGTCGAGGTGGACGAGGTCGCAAGCTTCCTCGACCCGACGGTGCGCGCGCTGATGCCGGATCCGCACACGCTCGCCGGCATGCGCGGCGCCGCGACGCGGCTGGCCGACGCCATCACGCGCGGTGAAACGATCGCTATCTTGGGCGACTATGACGTCGATGGCGCGACGTCGGCGGCGCTGCTCGGGCGATACCTGCGCCATTGCGGCCTTAGCGCCATCATCCACATCCCCGATCGCCTGTTCGAAGGCTACGGGCCGAACACCGAGGCGGTTCGTGCGCTCGCCGCGCGCGGCGCAAGCCTGCTCGTCACCGTCGATTGCGGCACCACCAGCTACGAGCCGCTGCTGGAGGCGCGCCAGCTCGGCCTCGACGTCATCGTCATCGACCACCACCAGGCTGACGAACGGCTGCCCGCGGCGCTTGCCGTGGTCAATCCCAACCGGCTCGACGATCTATCGACGCTCGGACACCTCGCCGCCGTCGGCCTCGTGTTCATGACCGTGGTCGCGGTCAACCGTGAACTGCGCGCGCGCGGATTTTGGACGCCGGAGCGGCTGGAACCGGACCTCCTCGGCTTCCTCGATCTGGTCGCGCTCGGAACGGTTGCCGATGTGGTGCCGCTCAGGGGCCTCAACCGCGCTTTCGTCGCCAAGGGTCTGTTGGCGCTGCGTCGGCGCGACAATGCCGGGCTCACCGCCTTGATGGATGTCGCGCGGCTCGGCGGCCCGCCCGAGCCTTGGCATCTTGGCTTCCTCCTGGGGCCGCGGATCAATGCCGGCGGCCGCATCGGCCGCGCCACGCTCGGCGTCGATCTGCTCATGCAAGACGATGCCTCCGAATGCGCGCGCCTCGCCGTGGAACTTGATCGACTGAACCGCGAGCGCCAGGCGATCGAACTCGCCACGCTGGCGCAGGCCGAGGCCGAGGCCATGGCCGCGCTCGGTGCCGAGGAGAAGGGGGCTGTGGTGGTGACCGCCGCCGACGGCTGGCATCCGGGCGTGGTCGGCCTCGTCGCCGCGCGGCTGAAGGAGCGGTTCGGACGGCCCGCCTTCGCCATCGCGCTCGAGCCGGGCGGCATCGGCACCGGCTCCGGGCGTTCGATCACGGGCGTCGACCTCGGCCGCGCCGTGCGCCAAGCCGTGAGCACGGGTCTCATCATCAAAGGCGGCGGCCACGCCATGGCAGCCGGCGTCACGCTGCGGAAGGGTACGCTGAGCGCGTTTCGCGCCTATCTCGAGGATGCGCTCGCGGTCGCGGTCGAAGCCGCGCGGCGCGAGGATGCGCTGCTGATCGACGGGGCGGTCACCGCCGCTGCCGCCAACGACGCCATCGTAGCGACGATCGCGCGCGCGGGCCCGTTTGGCGCGGGCAATCCCGAGCCGGTCATTGCGCTTCCCGCCCATACCATCGTCTATGCTGAAGAGGTGGGGCAGTCCCATATGCGTGTGCGGTTGCGCGCCGGCGACGGCTCGATCATCAATGCCATCGCGTTTCGCGCCGCCGAACAAAAACTCGGGATCGCGCTCGGGCAGGGTCGCGGGCGATCCGTGCACGCCGCCGGCACCTTGTGTATCGACCGCTGGAACGGCGTCGAACGGGTGCAGTTACGGCTCATCGACGTGGCGCCGGCTGACGTGAGCCTCGGCATTCATTAACATCATTCATGCCCGTTCTGGGGGTCGGCAGAGGCCCGTCCCCAGCGCACGTCCAGCCGGAGGCAACCTGATGGCAACTCGGTTTTCGCGCCGCTCCGTCATCGCCGGCGCCACCGCGGTCGGATCGACCATCATCGTCAAGCCGACGCGCGCCGCCGACCATAAGTTCGTGCAGTATCACAATCAGCCGGCCGGCGGCACGCTGCACAAGAATCTCGTCGCCATATGGGATGCCGTTCGCGGCGAGACCAACGGCCGCGTTGAGGCGACGGTATACGCCGAAAACAACAAGATTGCTGGCGGCGATCCCGAGGCGCTGAAGAAGCTCCTCTCCGGCGAAATCCAGTTCTTCACGCTCATGGGCGGCATCGGTCGTGCCGGTGGCGGAGGCCCAACAGGTACCGTTCGCCTTCAAGTCGGCGCCGGAGGCGCACAAGGCGATCGATGGGCCGTTCGGCCGCTATATCGGTGAGGAGATGGCGGCGAAGGGCATGTACCTTTTCCCGGTTGCCGGCTTCGACAACGGCATGCGGCAGGTCACCACCGTCAATCGCCCGATCGCGAAACCGGACGATTTCGCCGGCATGAAGATCCGCGTTCCACCGGGGCAGATGATCTTCGACACTTTCGCGGCGTTCGGGGCGCAGCCGATCACGACGCCAGCCAATCAAATCTACGACGCGCTCAAGAGCGGCAAAGTCGAGGCGCAGGAGAATCCGCTCGCGATCATGCAGGGATACAAGCTCGACGAGATGGTGAGGTATGTGAGCATGACCAACCATATGTGGTCGGGCTTCAACCTGATGGCGCATTTGAGCACGTGGAAGGCGCTACCCGACGAGATCAAGGCGGTGATCGAGAACAACGCCGCAAAATATGTGCGCCAGCAGCGCGAGGAGCAGGGCAAGCTCAATGCCGGCCTGCGGGCCACCTTTGCCGCGCGAGGTATCGCGTTCAACGAGGTCGACCAGGCGGCATTCCGTGCGCGCCTTCCCAACGTCTATGCGACTTGGAAGGACAAGCTCGGAGGCAAATGCTGGAGCTTGCTGGAGGCCGAGGTGGGCAAACTCGGCTGACGGGCACATGCCGCGTAGTCACCTCCCCGCACACGGGGGTCATGGACAAATAAGAGACTTGGACAGGCTCACCAGCCGCGCCGAAGCTTGCAGAAAGATCGAGGACAATGTCGAAACTTAAGCTCTCCGTCGCGGTCGGCAACTACGACCGGGTGCGGCCGCTCATGGACGGCGCGGTGCAGATCGACGGCGTCGATCCGGTGTTCATGAACTTGCCGCCTGAGGAAATCTTCTTCCGCGCCTTTCGCGGCATGGACTTCGACATCTGCGAATTGTCGATGTCGAGCTTCACGGTGAAGACCGCCGAACGCAATTGCCCCTATGTGGGGGTGCCGGCGTTCGTGTCCCGGGCATTCCGGCACAATTCGATCTACGTGCGCAAAGACCGCGTCAAGTCGCCCGCCGATCTCAAAGGCAGGCGCGTCGGGCTGCCGGAATATCAACTCACCGCCTGCGTGTGGGCGCGCATCATTCTGGAAGACGACCACGGCGTGAAGCCGTCCGACATGGTCTGGGTGCGGGGAGGAATCGAGCACCCCGGCCGGCCGGAGAAGATCGCCATCAAGCTCCCGCCCGGCGTGCGCATGGAAGATGCACCGCCGGACGTCACCATCTCCGAACTATTGGAGCGCGGGGACATCGATGGCTTCATCGCGCCGCGCGTGCCAAGCCTTGCGGGCAAGAAAAATCCCCGTATCGGTTGGCTGTTTCCCGATCCGATCGCGGCCGGCCGCGATTATTTCACGCGCACCGGCATTTTCCCCATCATGCATATCACCGGCATCCGGCGCGAGCTCGTCGACAAGCATCGGTGGTTGCCGGCGGCGGTGCTCAAGGCGTTCGAGCAAGCCAAGGCCAAGTGCCTCGAGGCGCTCGAAGACACCGCCGCGAGCAAGGTGACGCTGCCCTTCGTCGAGGATCAGCTGCGCGCCGCGCGCGAGTTCATGGGCAACGACTTCTGGTCCTATGGGCTTGCGGCCAACCGCAAGGTGCTGGAGACCTTCCTGCGTCACCACTATGCGCAGGGCCTTTCGTCGCGACTGGTGTCGCCGGAAGAGCTGTTCCATCCCTCGACCCACGAAAGCTTTGCGATCTAGGGCGATCGCAGCGAGGGCGTCACTTCTTCTCGGTTCCGCGCAGCATGGCCGCGGTGGCGACCGCCGAATAGCCGGGCTCGACCCGGACATCGACCACCGCCACTTGGCCCGCCTCGACCGCGGCGATCGCCTTCTCGAAGGTTGGCACCAGATCGCCGGTCTTCATCACGGGATTGAATCCAACCGCCCCTTGCGCCCTCCCGAGTCCCGCACAATCGATATCGGGATCGGAGATGCGCTGGCCGATCCAGCGGTTCTCCGGTGGCCGATTGCGGATGCGGGCGACACGCTCCTGATGCAGCTCATCGTTGAAGAACGAACGATTGTTGCAGACGACCACCAGGAGCGGAATGCGATAGTGCACCGCGGTCCAGAGCGCGGTCGCGCCCATGCAGAAGTCGCCGTCGCCGCAGATCGCGATCGGCAGTCGCCCCGAGCCCTTGAGCGCCAGCGCGGCGCCGACGGAAATGCCCGGCCCGCCGCCAACGCCGCCGCCACCCTCCGAGCCGATGTAATCGAGCGGATGATGAAACGGCCAAGTGGCGCCGTTCCAGGAGAGCGGCAGGTGGGTGAGCGTAACTTCGCGTTCGCCGACCGCCGCCTTGAGCGACCGCGCGAGGTCGTCGACCCGTAGCGGGCCGCTGGACGGTTGGTATTTTTCAGCCCTTGGCTTCACCGCCGCGGGCTTGCGCGCCTTGGCGCCGCCGAGCGCGGCGAGGAGTTGCGGCACCGCCTCGTCGGGCGTCGTCGGCAACTGCAGATCGACCGGCGGCAGGCCTTCGTAATCCATGCTCCAGCCGTTGTGGACGTGGAAGTCGGCGCTGACATTGATGATCTTGGCCTTCGGCGCCTCGTGGCCGAGTGCGTTGCGCAAGGCCCCGGCGAGGTCGACCCAGTCGAGCGCAAGGATCACGTCCGCCGCTTTGATCGCCTCGATCGCCTCGGGCACCATCGCGTTCGAGGCCGGGGCGCCGGCGTGCAGCGGATGATCGGTCGGGAAGCCGCAGCCGATCTTGAGGTCGCTGATCACCTTGGCATTGAGCGCCTCTGCGAGCGCGACACGATCGTTCCAGCCATCGATGCTGCGTGACACCCGTCCCATCAAGATCACGGGGTGCCGCGCGCCCTTGAGCATCGCCGCGGCGTCCTGGACGAGCTCGGCGGAGGCTGCGGGATTGGCGAGCGGCATGAAACGGGCGGCCTCGATCGGCGCGAGCGGTTCGGCGAGCCTTGCTTCCTGCATCTCGGCATCGAGATTGATGTAGACCGGGCCCTTGGGCGCGGTGTTGGCGATCCAGCTGGCGCGGATGAGCGCCTCGCGGGCGGCCGCGGGGGAGGCGGGCTGGTCGTCCCACTTGGTGTAGTTGCGAACGATCGCGCCTTGGTCGCGCGCGGTATGAATCCAGTCGATCCAAGGCCGGCGCTTGACGGCGTCGACCGGACCGGTCGCGCCGAGTACGACGACCGGATGGCGATCACACCAGGCGTTGAAGATCGCCATGGTGGCGTGGAACAGCCCGACATTGGAATGCACGGCCGCGGCCATGGCCTTGCCGGTCACCTTGGCGTAGCCGTGGGCGAGGGCGACTGCGCTTTCCTCGTGCAGGCAGAGCAGCATCTGCGGCGTCTCGTTGCCCAGGAAGTTCACGATCGAATCGTGCAGCCCGCGATAGCTCGCGCCGGGATTGAGCGCGATGTAGGGAATTTCGAGCGCGCGCAGCGTGTCGGCAACCACGTCGCTGCCGAAAGCGGGCGCGTTCGTGCCGGTCAGATTGGCCGGGCGCTCGAGCGCGCGTAGCGATGGATGGGCCGCGCTCGCGGGTTTCTCGGCGGCGGGTGCCACCTTGGCTTTTGCAGTCGTCACGGGATGATCCTTGGGTTCTCCGAAAGGAGCCCCATAGAACCGGATCAGAGGCCCTGGCGCAACCGCGCCAGGAGCTTCACGCCGGCATAGCCGTCGGCCGGCTGCATGCCGACTTTGCGCTGGAAATTGCGCACTGCGATCATGGTGTCGTTGCCGACCCGCCCATCGGTGCCGCCGGTGTCGAAGCCGAGCGCGGTCAGGCGTGTCTGGATTTCCTGCACCTCGGCGAGCGTCGGCGTGCGCTCGCCACCGGGGAAGGGCTGTACCAGCGGCCCGCCGCCCATGATGCGGTCGCCGAGATGCACGATCGACAACGTATAGTTCATCGACGGGTTGTAGGAGCGCACGGCGTAGAAATTCGGGCCGAGCAGGAACGCCGGTCCGCCCGGCACCGGCGCCCAAAGTCTTGCCGATGCAGTGGGCTGTGGAAACGCCTTGCCGTCGGCGCGCGTCACGCCGGCCTTCTGCCAACTTTCGTAGCTTCGTGACGCCCCTGCGCCGGTTGCGCCGGCAGCGCCGCGCACCTCGTAGCCCCAGTGCTCGCCGGCGCGATACTTACCGCGCTTGACGAGATATTGCGCAGTGCCGGCGAGTCCGTCGTCTGGCTTGCCGAAGGGCGTCACCCGGCCGTCGCCGTCATAGTCGAGCCCGACATTGAGCCACACCTCCGGCATCCACTGGGTATGGCCCATGGCGCCCGCCCAGGAGCCGCGCATCTCCTCGGGCGTGCTCCAGCCCCGCTCGATGATGACGAGTGCGTTGAGCAGTTCCTGCTCCCAATAGGCGCGGCGGCGCGGCTCTCCCCACGCGAGCGCTGCGAGCGCCGGGATGACCGGGCGCATGTGGTTCTTCTGCACGTCCGGATCGCCGAAGGCCGATTCGATGCCCCAGAGCCCGAGCATGATCCCGCGGTCGACCCCGTAGTCCTTCTCGATGCGGGCAAAGAGCGGGGCGTATTCCTTCGCCTTCTCCTTGCCGGTCGTGATGCGCCAGTCGGAGACGCGGCGATTGAGGTATTGCCAGAGCTGTTCGTTGAATTCGGGCTGGGAGCGGATGAGCTCAAAAACTGTCGTATCGGGTTTGATATTGCCCATAACCCGTGTGTACGTGGCGTCGGATATGCCACGCGCGCGCGCCCGTGCGCGGAAAGCTCCGACCCACTGGTCGAATGACGATTTGCTTACCTGCGCGCGTGCCGTTGCGCTCCACGTTGCCATGGCCGCCGCCAGCATGGACAGACAGGCTCGCCTTGACAGGGGAGGGTTCGTCCACTCGCTCATCACGCCGTGCCCCGGTTTCCTTTGGCGGCGGGGATTCTACAGCCGTTTCTGTCGGCTTTGCGGCCGCGTCCGCGGGCGGCACAGGGGCTGCGGCGGGCAGCGGCTTGACGGGGATCGACGCGGTCGGGAGGTCTTCTTTGACGTCTTGTTCCTTGATTTCCTGGCCACGGCCGCGGATCAGCCGCTCATACGACGCCACCAGCGTCATGTAGGGATTGACGAAGACCCAGCCGTATTTCGTCGGCACCTGCATGTCGAAGTGAAGGTGATAGGTGGTGGCGCGCTCGCGCCGAAAGAAGTTGCCGACCTTGCCGATCACCTCGCCCTCGTGCACGAAGCGACCGCTCACCATGCCGTCGGCGTTGAACTGCTTGGGCAGCATGTGCAGGTAGCGGAAGCGCAGACGCTCGTTGGGCGCGTTGACCACGATGTAAAGCGCCTCCTGGGTGGGCGCGCGCAGCACCGCCCCGTCGCGCACGGCGACCACGTCGTGCAGGTAGGGCTCGCAGCGGTTCGCCCCCTCGATGCGCTGCTTGCAGAAGCTCGGGCGGATGTCTTGGCCCTGATGACCGAGGCCCCCCGGACACTGGCCGACATAGAAGTTGCGGGTCTCGCAGAAATTATCCCGCCACGGATAGGAGTAATTCTCAGGGGCCGATTCATCCAGAACCAGCATCTGGCCGTTCACGCGGCAGCGATAGGCTCTAACGCCGCCCAAGGTTCCCACCCCGAAACGTCCGGTCGCCTCGCAATTTCCCCAATTCATGAACGACTGGGAATTGGCGAAGGCCGGCGCGTCGGCGAGCGGGAAACGGACCTTGGAATAGACCGTGTAGTCGGCCACGCCGCCTTTGCGCCGAAAGCCGGTGCCGGGAAGAATGTCGCCGGGGCTGTGGTAGGTGAAGACCGAGGACTGCTCCGCCGGCCGATCGATGGTATCGGCGGCGATCGCCTCCGGTTGGGCCTGCGGCGTGCCGCCCGCGACGCGCAGCGCTTTGAGGAAGCGAACCGCGACCTTATCGGCGTCGCGGCATGACATTTTGCGGAACCGCAGCCGGCCGTCGGAGCATTCGATCGCCACGACATAGGGCACGCCGTAGCGCACGAAGGTGTAGCGCACGTAGTTTTCGAGAAACGTGCGGCGGATGCCGGGAAACTCGTCGAGGCCGTGGACCGGCCATCCGATCACGCCCCTAGGCTCGTCGAGCTGATAGACGAGCGCGGAGCCGCCGATATGGATGTAGATCGGATCGGAAAAGCCAATTCCCAATTCGCGCATCTCCTGCGCGCGGGCGATGACCACGGCGTCATAGCCGGCGGGCCCGGGATAGAAGAACGGCACCGCGTTGAAGCCAGAGAGATAATCGTCGGCCGGCGCATTGGCGCTCGCAGCGGCCGGGTCCGATGCGGCGGCGCGGTCGCGCCGAAAGGCCGCCGTATCGAACGGCAGCAGCACCGGCACCGGGCTTGCGGCGATATTCGCGAAGCGTTCGCCGGTGGCGCGGTTGAGCTTCGCCATCACCTCCGGCACGCTGGCCGGTTTTGGCAAATCGAGCGCGTCGACCTCCACGGCGACCGCGTCCCAATCGACGTGGGTGGGGGCGATGCGCGGGCTCTTCATGTCCTGCGCGGCCGCGGCAGCGATGCCGACGGCGAGCGCGAGGCCCGCAATTCCGTATCGCAACATGACGCTCCATTGCCTTGCCGGAGCTGTCGCCGCGACGTCCGGGCACGAATCAAGTATTGCCGCAGCCAGAGATTCTGCCAAGTAGGTTAACAAAAACGATTTCCACTGTTGCAAATGGGTTGCGCCGTCCTCGGGCGCAACGCCCGAGAAATGAAAAAGCTCAGTCCTTGGCGCGCTCGACGTAGGAGCCGTCCGCGGTCATGACCACGATTTTCGTCCCCGGGCCGACGAAGGGCGGAACCATCGTGCGCACGCCGTTCGACAGCAGCGCAGGCTTGTAGGAGGAGGCAGCGGTCTGGCCTTTCACCGACGGTTCGGTTTCCACCACTTCCAGGATGGCCTTCTGGGGAAGCTCGATCGAGACCGGCACCCCCTCGTGGACGGAGAGCATGACCTTCATTTCCGGCTGGAGGTAGGCGGCCTGCTCGCCGATGATGTCGGCGGGCAACGCCACCTGGTCGTAGGTCTCGGTGTTCATGAAGTGAAAGCCATCGCCGTCCTGGTAAAGGTATTGATGCTCGCGATCCTCCACGTAGGCGCGTTCGACCTGCTCGGTCGTCTTGAAGCGCTGCGCGACCTTCACGCCGTCGCTGATGCGGCGCATGTCGACCTGAGTGGTGGGGGTGCCCTTGCCGGGGTGGAAGCTTTCGGCGTTGAGGACGGCGTAGAGCTTGCCCTCGAATTCGACGATATTGCCCTTGCGGAGCGAACTGGCGATGACCTTCACGGCGAGTTTTCCTCGATTATCGGACGCGCGCGACCAATGCTGGGCCCAAACGTCGGGCCGCACCATACTGATCTGGCGGCGGTTCGCCAGTGATTTTCACGACGATTAGACGGTTGAAACCGCGGTGGACGGAGCGCCCCTGATGCCGCCGCCCTTCTGGGCCTTGCACGCCGGCCGGCGGCCCTTCCTGGTCGGGCGCATGCGCATTGCCGCGGCGTTGCGACAATTCTTCGCGGCGCGGGATTTCGTCGAGGTCGAGACCGCGACGCTCGTCCCTTCGCCGGGGAACGAGACCCACCTCCACGCCTTCGCGACCGATCTGGTGGCGCCAACCGGCACGCGCGCGCGATCGTACCTGCGAACCTCGCCTGAATTCGCCTGCAAGAAACTGCTGGCGGCCGGCGAACGGCGGATCGTCGAGTTCGCCCGCTCGTTTCGCAACCGCGAGCGCGGCATCCTGCACCACCCCGAATTCACCCTGGTCGAATGGTACCGGGCACAGGAGCCTTACGAGGTCCTGATGGAGGACTGCGGGGCTATTCTTGCGCTCGCGGCGGAGGCGGCGGGCTCGAAGCGGTTCTCGTTCCGCGAGCGCGCGATCGATCCGTTCGCCGCCCCCGAGCGACTGACGGTGGCGGAGGCGTTCGCGCGCCACGCCGGCATCGACCTCGCTGCGATGCTGCCGCCGCAGCCCGCGGCCGTTTTGGCCGCGGCGGCTAATGCCGCCGGCATCCGCACGGCGTCCGACGACACCTGGGGCGACGTTTTCAGCCGCGTGCTGGTCGAAAAGATCGAACCGCACCTCGGGCAAGGGCGGGCGACGATCCTTTACGAATATCCGGCAGTGCAGTCGCCGCTCGCCCGGCCGAAGGCCGCCGATCCGCGGCTCGCCGAGCGCTTCGAACTCTATGCCTGCGGGGTCGAGCTTGCGAACGGCTTCGGCGAGCTCATCGACGTGGCCGAGCAACGCACACGGCTCGAGCATCAGATGGCGGAGAAGGAGCGCATCTACGGCGAGCGCTATCCCATCGACGAGGATTTTCTCAGCGCCCTTGCGGTGATGCCGGAGGCCTGCGGGATTGCGCTCGGCTTCGATCGGCTGGTCATGCTCGCGACCGGAGCCGCCCGCATCGACGAGGTGGTGTGGACGCCGATGTCCGCAACTTGAACGATCGAGGAATGAAAGGACGCCGCGTGCTGCCGTTTCGCGCCGCGCTTGGTATCTTCGTCGTGGTCGCCGCCGCCGGCCTCGCGCAGCCGGCTTGGACGCAGACCTATCCGACGCAGAACATCACGTTGCAAGTCGCGTTCGCGGCCGGCGGCATCGCCGACGTCGTCGCGCGCCTCCTTGGGCAGAAGCTCAGCGAGCGCTTCGGGCAGGCGGTGGTGGTGGAAAATCGCGGTGGCGCCGGCGGCAATCTGGCGGCGAAATCGGTGAGCGGCGCGGCGCCAGACGGCTACACCATCCTCGCCACCACCACCTCGCTTGCGGTCAATGAGACCGCCACCAAAAACAAGGGCTTCTCGGTCGACGATCTGCGCGCCATCGCCGTCGTGGCCTTCAGTCCCGACGTTCTGGCCGTGCATCCGAGCAATCCGGCGAAAGACTTGAAAGAGTTCATCGCGAACGGGAAGGGCAGGAGCTTCACCTTTGGCAGTGCCGGCGTCGGCACGGGCCCGCACATCGGCGCGGAATATTTTTTCCGCGAGGTCGCCAAGGTACAAGCCGTGCATGTGCCGTTCACCGGCGGCGCTCCGGCGGTCACCGCCGCCATCGGCAACCACGTCGACGCGATCGTGCTGACGCTGCCGACGGTGGTGCCACCCATCACGCAAGGGCTTCTGCGCGGCATCGGTCTTGCGAGCGCGGCGCGCAATTCGGCCGTGCCGAGCGTGCCGACTTATGGCGAGATGGGCTTCCCCAACGTCTATTCGGGCTCATGGGTCGGCTTCTTCGCGCCGGCGAAGACGCCCGATGCGGTGGTCGCGAAGCTCAACGCGGAGATCAATGCGATCATGCGGGAGCCGCAGGCGCAGGAGAAGCTCAAGACCATCGGTTTCGACGTCATGATCAAGACGGTTGGCGAGGCTACTGACTACTTCAGGAGCGAAGTGGCGACCTGGGGCAAGATGACGCGCGCGATCGGTTATTCGAGCGATTGATCGTTGTGCGAGAACACGCGCGCCCCAGTGCTGGCGCGGCCGTCGTCGCCGCCTCGTCATGCCCGGGCATAGCGCGTCGGAAGAGGCGCGTAAACGCGCTTATGACCCGGGCATCCATCGAACAAAGCGCTTCAATCGAAGAGGATGGATTGCCGGGTCAAGCCCGGCAATGACAACGAGTGGGTCAGGACCAGTCTGAGCGTCGCGCGCGGCGCTTGCCCGCCTTGCCGGCATACCCTGAGCGTTACCGGCTCACCACCACGTTGAGGATCGCGGTCCTTCCGTCTTGAGTGGCGGCGAGCGCGCTTTGCAAGGCGCCCTCCAATTCGGCGCGATTTTCGACGCGCTGGCCATGGAAGCCGAAATGGCTTCCCAACTCCTCATAGTCCGGTCCGTTGATGGTCACCCCGAAATGCAGATCTTTGCTGGCCGAGGCGCCATCGGGATAGTGATGGACGTGGCCCATCCGCATCGCTTCGTATTTCCTGTTGTTGAGGACGACGATGATGATCGGCAGCTTATGGCGCTTGGAGGCGCCGAGCGCCTGGATGATAGGGTTGTAAAGGAACGAGCCGTCGCCGACGAGCAGCGCCACCGGCCGCTCGGGCGCCGCGAGCTTGATGCCGAGCGCGGTGCCGATCCCCTGGCCGAGGCCACCCGAACCCCGAAAGAAGCTTTGCGGCGTGGTCTGCGGAAGATGCTGGCGGATGAGCGAGGAATGGGTGATCGTCTCGTCCACGTAGATCGTGTCGGCGGGCATCACCTCGCCGAGCGCGCCCATGAGCGAGAGCGGATCGATGGCGCTTCCGTTCTGCGCCTTCTCGCGCTCCGCGCGCAGCTCCGCGACGTAGCTGTCGTGTTCGCGGGTCCAACGCTGCCGCCGCGCGTTCACCGCGGCGGCATCGATCTTCGCCGACTTTGCCGCCGCAGTCAGCAACGTGAGCGACTCGGCGATATCGCCTTCGAGATAGCAGTCGGCGTGCAGACTCTGGTAGACCATGTGCTCCTTGAAGGGGTGGTCGTGGATCGCGACGATCTTGCCGCTCGTCGGCCGCCGCCGTGGCGGGTACCACGGCGCGCGAGCGCCCACGAGCAGGACGAGATCGGCATCGTCGAGCGCCTTGTACCTCCCCGTGCCGAGATAGAGCGGGTGATTGGTCGGAAAGTTTGCGTAGGCGTTGACCCGTCCGTTGATCACCGCAATGCCGAGGAGATCGGCGAACTCTGCCAGCGCTGAAAATGCCTTGGGGTCGCGTCCGGCAGTCTCCGTCACGACGACCGGGCTCTTGGCATTGCGGACAAGCTCGGCGACCTTGGCGACGTCTTCCTGCCGCGGCCGCACGGTCGGCGCTGGCGGCACCTCGCGCGCGACGGCCGGCGGCGTCCAGTCGTGCAGCATGTGTTCGAGTGCCACGTTGAGGTAGATCGGGCCCTTCGGCAGGCGCTGCGCCATCTCGCCGGCGCGGATCACGCTTTCATAGAGCGTATGGGGGCTGGTCACGGCGCGCGCCCACTTCGCAACCGGCTCGACGAAGCGCTCGATGCCGCCCACGGTGAGGCCGCCATACCACTGCTGCTCGATGTCGAGGGCGGGGTCTTCGCCGAGCGTCTGGGATTCGCCCGACATGACGACCATCGGCACTTCGTTCTGCATGGCGCCGTGGATGCCCATGCTTCCCTGCAGCACGCCGACGCCGGCGTGCAGCAGCACCGCCTGCGGCCGGCCGGTGATCAGCGTGTAGCCGGTGGCCATGTTGACCGCGAGCGTCTCGTGCCAGGACTCGACGAAGGCCGGGCCCGCCTTGTTGTCGAGTTTCTGACGCGCCAGCGCCTCCCAGACGGGCGACCATTCCGAGCCCGGGGAAGACATGATGTAGTCGATCTTGAGCTTGCGAAACGCCTCGAGGATCGCCTCGCCCCCATCGAGATAGTTCTTCATCTTGTCCTCACTCCCGCCAGTGCGTGGCGCATACCAACACCGAATTTTGGCGGTCCGCAAGCGCGGGCGTGCGGCGCGCGGGCGGGATCAGGGTTGCACCGCTCGCTTCGGGTCAGCACGGCGGACGCGGATTGACATTTGGCCGCTGCCGCCGCATCAGCGACACGCCTTTGCCCGCCGTGATCGGCCGCAACCACTTCACGCCAGGACGTTGCCATGAGACCAGCACGCAAGACACTGCGCCGCCCCGATGAGCTCGTCGCGGCCGGATTGATTCCGGGCGAACGCCGCGGCGAGATCGAAGCGGTCGCCGCGCGCTACGCGTTGGCGCTGACCGCCGACGTCGCCGAGCTCATCGATCCCGCCGATCCGCGCGACCCCATGGCGCGCCAGTTCGTTCCCGCGGCGGCGGAACTCGACGCCAGGCCCGAGGAGATGGCCGACCCGATCGGGGACGGTGCGCATAGCCCGCTCGAGGGCATCGTGCACCGCTATCCCGACCGCGTGCTGCTCAAGCCGGTCCACGTCTGCGCGGCCTATTGCCGCTTTTGTTTCCGCCGCGAAGTGGTTGGGCGCGCGCGCGCTCTCTCACGCGCGCAGCTCGACGCCGCGGTGGCCTATATCCGCAGCCATCGCGAGATCTGGGAGGTGATCCTCACCGGCGGCGATCCGCTCGTGCTCTCGCCGCGGCGTCTTGGGCAAGTCGTCGAAACGCTGGCGGCGATCGACCACGTCAAGGTCATCCGCGTGCACACCCGCGTGCCCGTGGTCGCGCCCACGCGCGTGACGGTAGCGCTCGTGCGCGCGCTGCGCGCGCCGGGCAAGGCGACCTACGTGGTGCTTCACGCCAACCACGCGCGCGAGCTCACGTCCGCGGCGCGCGCGGCCTGCGCGCGCCTAGTCGATGCCGGCATTCCCATGCTGAGCCAGACCGTGCTCTTGCGCGGCGTCAACGATGAGGCGGCGGTGCTGGGCGAATTGATGCGCGCCTTGGTCGAATGCCGCGTCAAGCCTTACTACCTCCATCACGGCGATCTCGCTCCCGGCACCGCGCAGTGGCGCACCGGCATCGACGAGGGTCAGACGCTGATGCGCGCGCTTCACGGCCGGCTCTCGGGCCTCTGCCAACCCACTTACGTGCTCGACATCCCCGGCGGCTACGGCAAATCGCCGATCGGCCCGAGCTATCTTGCCTGCATCGGCGGCGCCAACGGCACGGCGCGCTACGAGGTCGAGGACTTCAACGGCCGCCGCCACGCCTATCCGCCGGCGCCGCTCGAGACATCGGACCGCGCAAGCTCCCTGTAAAGAACCGGGAAAATCCTCACCACCACCAACTGCCGCCGCACCACATCTCGCACGTGCTGCGGCGATAGAAATTATAAAAGACCGCGGCGACGCAGCGGCCGTTCCAGTCCCCTGCAATGAGCCTGATCCGTTCCCCCGCGGCCCAGCTGAAACAGGCCGGCGTCCGTGCCGTGAACCGCGTGCCGTTGATGATGAAATTGCCGCTGTAAGGGGGCTGCACGACTTCGATCACGTGCTGCTCGGGTGGCAGATAGTACCGGTAGTACCCCCGACGTGGATATTCCATCTCGTCTGCGAGGGCCGGCGCGCATATCGACGCGGCCAAGGCGTACGCCGACATCCACTTGAGCATTTTTGGCCTCCCCCTAGTGTCCCGATTCCGAAGTTCGCAAGCCCCTGCCGCACGCTCTCCTGCGAACTTCGGAATCAAAGGGACACTAGCAAACTTGTGACTCTAGTGTGGGTTCTGGATTTGAAGTTCCTATGCGAACTCGCTGCAAATCCGTAGGAGCTTCAAATCCACCACACTAGCGGTGCGCAGAGGATAGAGGCGATCTCGAGCGCTGCCAAGGGAACACCTGCGAGGCCTGACCGACGTTGCAAACGCAAAGCTGGCGTTGCGCTCATGCTGCCAATTTTGTGGAATGTACGAACGTCATCCGCTAGCGTCACATCTCAATGCTCGTCATCTCGATAATTCTCGAAGCTCTAGTTGCGATCATAGCAATCTTGGCGGCCCGCAAAGGCAAACCGTATATCTACGGCCTTGCATTTACGTTCGGCGCTTACGTGCTCTATGATCTCGCCCGTCTTCTGCAATGGGATGTTCAGGGAGGGGTTCTTTCCGGGCTCTTCCTGCTCGCGACCATTACCGCACTGATCGCGGTGTGGGGACTGTACCGGGAACAGAGAAGCGATTAGCGCCTGGAGGAGTTCAACCATGTCAAAACTTGCTTGGATCGTCGTGCTCGCAATGCTGACGGCCGCGCCCGTGGCGGCGCAACAGAGCGCGATCCCCGACCTTCGCGGCACCTGGAAAGGCGAGAGCGAGTCGATCATCCTCGGGACGGGCAATCCGCATCATGCCGCGGCCCCGTCGGCCGAGCCGCGACTCAACAGCGTCGCGTTCACCGCGACCATCGACAAGCAGGACGGTCGCCGGTTCTCCGGCACGTTTTCCTCGCCGCGCGGCAACGAAAAGTTCGTCGCCGCGATCTCGCGTAACAACACGATTTTGGTGGTCGACGACGATGGCTATACGGTCGGCACGATCTTGGCGCCAAACCGCATGGAGTGGTGCTACATGCACCGGTCGCAAACCACGCAAATGGTATCCTGCACGGAGCTGACCAAGCAGCCGTAGCGTGGGCCGTCGCCGCCTCGGAAGTCTGCCACCCCGCTCAGATGGTCCACTCTTCACGATCGGCTTGCGCCTGCGATGCGAGGCCGGTCGGGCGCAGGATGAGCACCATCGGGGCGATGCTGACGTCATCCGCGGCCGTGCACTCTCGGTGAGCGGGCACATCGGTAACACCGTCCTTACATCTGCTATGCAACTCTCTTAGGCATCGACGCATGGAGGCTCCGTATGAAGGCGCTTTTGTATTCGGCAACGTTCGCCATTCTCGTTTCAACGCCAGTGCTCGCCGCTGATTCAGTCTCCCTCGTCGGCACGTGGGTTGGCCAGAGGGATCGAATTGCCAAGGTTGAAGGACGGCGCGGCGGGCTTGCGACCCTGGTCATAACCGAACAACAGGGCAACACCTTCGTTGGTCGCCTGAAGCGCTCCAATGCAACCGGCGACGAGGAAGAGCCGCTGTGGGGCGCGTTCACGCCCGGCGGCAAGTTGATGATGGGATCCGATGACGAAGGAACCTACATCTTCAGTCTCATCGATCAGAATACCCTCGACTATTGCTACAGCGAGACCGGCCGTTCTCCGCGATCCGTGTGCGCAAGGCTGACCCGTCAGCCTTGACCGCAGCGCTGGTCGTTCCCTCCCGCGTTTCTTTGGGCCGCGCGCGCTCGGCGGCGCGCGCGAAATCGATGTGCCAAGCGTCTGCCTGCTGCGAGCCCCACGCGCCCGGAGAATTCATTTTGTTTTCAACTCTTTTTCTAAAATGTTGCTGAGCGCTTCAACAGCGGCTCGACATTCCGGTCGTTCCCACGCTGGTTTCTTGGGGGCATCCCAACAATGGTCCTTGCGGACGGCGTTTAACATTTTCCGCGTAATGGCAGTCGGGCGACAGTCCGCTCTCTCAAAAACGGGGCTGTCCTTGCCGCCGCGCCAGTTCATGCGGTACTTAGCTTCTGCCTCGCATTCCGCCAAACTGGAAAACGGAGGAAGAAATCGCGGGTCGTTTTTGTTTCGCAGAAACTGACGTTGTTCTTCGATCAGCGCGCCGTCGCTGCGGCGATAGGCGGTGTCAAGCCAATAGATTTCCGGCTTAGCGATCTCCGGTGCGGGCCTCTCGGCCGCCTTCCTCGCCGCGTCCTCTTCGCCGCCTTTCCGGGCGGCTTTGAGGTCGTTGCTTGCGCCGTGGGCAGATCCCGCAAACGCAAAAGCCAATGCAACGATTGTAATGTAGCGCATCCGTCGATACCTCCCCGTGCCGCCACGACGGCATAGTACGCAAGAACCATCCGCAAGGTTCAGGGGCAAGTGCGGGCTGACAAGGCAACGCTCGGGCGACCTGCGTTCCCACGGAAAAGGCCCCGTCTAGATGGACGGCCCCCTTCGGCCAAGGCTGTGCCAGGAAAATCGAATTGGCGGGGATGAGTAGCGGGTCTGAAAGCGATTTTGCAACCGGCCAACTGCACGGCAGCGCCGCTTATGTCCCGTCAGAAGCGGAGAGGCTCAAAACGAGCACATCAGCAAAGTCGGAACCTATCTCACCTGCGCCTCGCCTGCCTTGATTTGGTGGCGCGCCCTACGGGACTCGAACCCGTGTTTCCGCCGTGAAAGGGCGATGTCCTAGACCGCTAGACGAAGGGCGCTTAAGGCGCGGCGACATATAAAGACGTTTGCGCGGTGCGGCAAGGAAGCGCCAATCGCCGCGAAAGGAGGCGTTTTGCCTCACCACTTGCCGCTGTTCGGCATGGAAACCCACGGTTCCTTGGGCGGCAGCGGGGCGCCTTTCTGTAACAACTCGATCGAGTGCTTGTCGGGCGAGCGCACGAAAGCCATCACGCCGTCGCGCGGCGGCCGGTTGATGGTGACGCCGGCCTTCATCAATTTTTCGCATAGCCCATAAATGTCATTGACCTCGTAGGCGAGGTGACCGAAATAGCGCGCCTCGCCGTAATCCTCGCTGTCCCAATTGTAGGTCAGTTCGACCAATGGGGCGTCGCGGCCGGTGCGCTTGCTCTCTTCCACCAACTCTTCGTCCTCTGGCGCGGCCAGGAAAACGAGCGTGTAGCGGTTCTTCTCGTCGACCCGGCGGCGCGCCTCTTTGAGCCCGAGCTTGTTGCAGTAGAAGTCGAGCGCTTGATCGAGGTTGCGCACGCGCAGCATGGTATGCAGATATCTCATAATGTGACCTCCTGGCATCGCCTGGAACCAAAACGGATCAAGCATACATGATCGCGCCGGACCTGGAGACCGCCATCGACGAACTGCAGGAACTGGTGGAGGCTGCGCGCGTCATCGCCCCGTTTACGGGAGCCGGAATTTCCACCGAGTGTGGCATTCCCGATTTCCGCTCGCCCGGCGGGCTCTGGACCAAGAATAAACCGATCCCGTTCGATGAGTTCCTCGCGAGCCAGGAGATGCGCGACGAAGCGTGGCGACGGCGTTTTGCCATGGAGGCGCAGTTCTCCGCCGCCCGGCCCGGTCGCGGGCACCTTGCGCTCGCCAGTTTCTACCGCGCCGGCAAGGCGCCGGCCGTGATCACGCAAAACATCGACAACCTTCATCAAAGCTCCGGAATATCGGCGGAACACGTGATCGAACTGCATGGCAACAATAGCTATGCCTTATGCCTCGGCTGCGGCAAGCGCTACGAATTGTCATGGGTGCGTCAGCGGTTCACCGATGCGCGCGAACGCGCGCCCGATTGCGCCGATTGCGGCGGCCACATCAAGACGGCGACGGTTTCCTTCGGTCAGGCGATGCCGGAGCGCGAAATGCGACGCGCTGAACAATTGACTCTTGACTGTGATCTTTTTCTCGCGGTCGGCTCTTCGCTGGTGGTGTGGCCGGCTGCCGGATTCCCCTTGCTTGCCAAACGAAACGGCGCGCGTTTGGTGATTATCAATCGCGAAGCGACCGAATTCGATGAAATTGCCGACGTTGTCATACGCCAGGATATCGGAACGGTGCTATCTCCTTTCATCGTCCACTGATTCGGGAGAGGTCGTCGAGATTTGCACAGCCATCCACCTCTTTTGGCTTGCAAATGCATTTTGGCCTTTCCCGTTCGCCGCCGAATGATATCTTCATGATGGCCAAGATTCGAAGCGCACGGAAGAAGCGCCTGGACTGAGCGGCGGCGTTGGGGCGTCATGACGTCGGACGGAATTGGACCGAAGGGGCCGGGCGGCGGTTTGGCGACCGGCCGCGGCACCGGTGGCGAGATCGGCGACGAGGCCGCGAGCGTCATCGAACTCACCGGCGTCATCAAATGGTTCGACGTCTCCAAGGGCTACGGGTTCATCGTTCCCGACAACGGGATGCCCGACATTCTCCTGCACGTGACCTGCCTGCGGCGCGACGGGTTCCAAGTCGCCTATGAAGGCGCGCGCGTCGTGGTCGAGGTGCTGCAGCGCCCGCGCGGCTTGCAAGCATTCCGCGTCCTCTCGATGGATGAATCCACGGCGGTGCATCCGGCGCAGATGCCCCCGCCGCGCACCCACGTGACCGTGACGCCGACCAGCGGGCTCGAGCGGGCGCAGGTGAAGTGGTTCAATCGGCTGCGTGGCTTCGGCTTCCTGACCCGCGGCGAGGGGACGCCCGACATTTTCGTGCATATGGAGACTTTGCGCCGCTTCGGCCTGACCGAATTGCGGCCGGGCCAGTATGTCCTGGTGCGCTTTGGACCCGGGCCGAAGGGATTGATGGCAGCCGAGGTGCGCCTGGAAGGCGCGCCGCTCGGTCCGGCCTCGCACTGACCCCACCTAAAAGACCGCTGTCATGCGGGGTGCAGCCTGCAGGCGACCCGCCTTACGCTTGTTCCCAGCCGCGGCGTGTCCCGATCTGCAAAATCTCATGTCCCTGCTATGATCGGCGCTCGTCAATCGAGGCCTTGTCCATGCGTCGTTGCCTGCTTGTTCTCCTCGCCGCGCTGTCTGTCCTGACGCTACCGTCCGCCGGCCTTGCCGGGCGCGTCGCGGCGGCCGAACTGCAGCCGCTCGAGATCGCAAGCAAGAGCGGCGTGCACGTCTTCGCGGTCGAGATGGCGTCGACGCCGGAGGAGCAGGCGAAAGGACTCATGTTCCGCCGCCAACTGCCGGAAGGGCAGGGCATGCTGTTCGACTTCCATCAGGAACAGCCGACCAGCTTCTGGATGAAGAACACCTATATCCCGCTCGACATGATCTTCATCCGCGGCGACGGGCGCATCCTGCGCATCGCCGAGAATACGGTGCCGCTCTCGGAGACGCTCGTGCCCTCGGGCGGGCCGGTGCGCGCGGTGCTCGAAGTCATCGGCGGCACCGCCAGGAAGCTCGGCATCGCGCCCGGCGACCGCGTGGGGCATGCGATCTTCGGCGGCGGCCGGTAGGCTCGTTGCGGCGGCGCGGCGCGGCTTGCTGGCGCAAACCGAACCGTGTATCGAGGCCCGGCACGGCGCCGGGGCATAGCGCAGCCTGGTAGCGCGGGAGTTTTGGGTACTCCAGGTCGCAGGTTCAAATCCTGCTGCCCCGACCACGTTGTTCGAGCGCGAGCAAGCGACAGGCCATGATCGCACGCATCTACAAGCCCGCGAAGACTGCGATGCAGTCCGGCACGGCCAAGACCAAGGAATGGGTGCTCGACTACGAGCCGGAACAGCCGCGCCAAATCGAGCCGCTGATGGGCTGGACCAGTTCGGGCGACATGCGCCAGCAGGTGCAGCTGCGCTTCGACACCGCCGAGGAAGCGATCGCGTATTGCGAGCGCCACGGCATTGCCTACCAGCTCTTCAAGTCCAAGCCGGCTGAGCGGCGCGGCATCTCCTACGCCGACAATTTCGCGGTCAACCGCCGCGATCCCTGGACGCACTGATCCCAGGGGACAGAGGACAGTGGTCAGCAATCAGTGATCAGAAGAAGACATAGTTGATGCTGATCACTGACTACTGATTACTGACCTCCGCACCACCTGGCTCGCTGCCCACAGGGCGAGGCTCGCGAACGCGGCGATCAGCGCGATCATCAGAAAAAAGTTCGCCTTCGCCATGCTGCTCCAGAAGCCGCCGAGGAACCCTGCGAGAACGTCGGCGGGCAAGGTGGTCGCAAACCAAACGCCCATCATGATGGAGGTCGTGCCGGCGGGAGCGAGTCTCGAGATCAATGCGAGTCCCACCGGCGCAAGATGAAGCTCGCCGATCGTCGCAAGGACGAAGTAGCCCACAAGCCAGAGCGCGCTTGCCTTGCCGGCCGCGCTCCCTGCCGCGCCCGCCATCACCAGATTGGCGAGCGCGACGCAAAGGCAGCCGAAGGCCATCTTGCTGATCGGGAAGAGCTCGGTGCCGAGCCGGCCCTGGCGTGCCCACAGCCGCACGATCAGCGGCGTGAACACGAAGATCATGAGCGGATTGAGGGCGAGGAACCAGGGCGATGGAAACTCGCCCCGCCAAAAGCCGAGGTCGACCGACCGGTCGGTGAAATCTTCGGCCCAGAGCAGGATGGTGTTGCCTTGCTGATCGTAGGCGGCCCAGAACAGCGTGACCAGCACGCAGGTCCCGATGATAGCGAGCACGGCACGGCGCTCGCCGGCGTCGAGCGGTTTGTTCTCGCGCGCAAGCGCGCTGCCGCGCGATCGTGCGTCCGCCGGCAGCGTCCGTCGGCCGTAGACATAGATGGCGAGGCTCACGAGCATCCCCACGCCGGCGGCGCCAAAGCCGTAGTGCCAGCCGTATTGGACGGCGAGCGTGCCGCACACCAGCGGGGCCAGAAACGCCCCGACATTGATGCCGAGATAGAAGATCGAGTAGGCGCGGTCGCGCCGATCGTCCCCAGGCGCGTAGAGCGCGCCGACCTGGGTCGAGATATTCGGCTTGAACGCGCCGATGCCGACGATCAGCATCAAGAGCGCAAGGAGAAACAGCGCTTCGAACGCCATCATGAAATGGCCGATTGCCATGAACACGCCGCCGATGACCACGGTGCGATGCTGACCCAGCCAACGGTCGGCCACGAGACCGCCCAGGATCGGCGTGAAATAGGCAAGCCCGGTGTAGAAGCCGAAAAGCTGGGAGGCGAGCGGCTGCGGCTCGAGCCGTCCGAACAGGAATTCGAGCGCGGCTCTGACTGCGTCGAGACCCAGCACCGCATCGAAGCGGCCGGGGTCGAAGAGATATTTCGTCATGTACAGCACGACCAGCGCGGCATTGCCGAAGTAGGAAAAGCGCTCCCAGGCCTCGCTCGCGAACAGGACAGCGAGCCCGCGCGGATGGCCGAGAAAGTCGCGGCCAACAGGGGGTATTGTCGCCGCCTCACGCCCGACCTGCGGGATCATGCGCGGCTCCCCGGCAGGCATGCGTAGATGTCGCCGGAATTGGCGGCTTGCGGCAGGGTGCGAAGCCAGACCGTGATCTCTTCGGCGCTCACCCAGTCACGATAGACGAGGGCATGGCTCTCGCCGAGCACGGCGTTGTAACGTGTATAGCCGAGCTCAGCGCAGCGGCTGACGCAAGCCTCCGCCACGCCGCGTTGAATGGTGGTGAATTCGAACGATAGGGTCGGGGAGGGGCGCGTGAGCCCGGCCAGCGCCTCCGATTCGGAACCCTCCACGTCGATCTTGATGAAGACGGCGGCCCCATGCTGCGCGACCAGCATGTCGAGCGTCATGACCGGCACGTCGATGGTTCTGCTCCATGCTTGTCCTTCCCAGCCTGGCGCACCGTCGGCCGCCTTGCGGAACGCGTCCGAGGCGGTGGAGACCGTTGGGTTGTCGACGTTGAGGCTGAACTCGAGCATTCCCGCGCTGCGGCCGATCGCGACCGGCACGATGGCGACCGCACGATCGCGGCCGTAAAGGAGTTTCAGCGTCTTGACCAGCGCAGGCTGCGGCTCGACCGCCACCACGCGCGCGCCCAGGTGGCGCAGGACGGCGATGCGGTCGCCCACATGCGCGCCAATATCGAAGACAAGATCGCCCGGCGCCACGAACCGGCTGTAAAGACGCTCCATCGCCGCACGGCGCGCGCCGTTGCCATAATAAATCCGCAGCGAACGTGCGACGCCGCGGATGGTCCGCCAACAGTCGTACCAACGGTCGTACCAGGACTCGTACCGGGCCGCGTCCATGACCGGTTTATGACGACGCCGGCTGCGACAGCTCGATCGCAGGCAGCTTGAGCGCGCGCAACTCCGGCGGCGGCAGCGCCTCCTCCGGCAATCGGTCGAGCCCGGCCGCGATCAGGGCGCGTCCGAGCGCGGGCGCGGCGGTCGCCACCGCGAGCGGGATCGAGAGCAGCGGACCGGCCGCAATGAGCAAGGCATAAGGAACGGCCGAAGGCGCGGCCACCGCGAGCAGCAACACGGGCGCGAGGGCGATCAAGGTCTGGGGCCAGAACTGCCGGCAGGCGAGCGACCACGGCACCTCGTGGTCGTGGCGCGCCTGCGCGCCCCAGTCGAGCGAGCGGCCCGACAGCAGACGCACGAGAAACAGCGTGTGGCTCGCCCACATGATCGGTGCGACCAGCACGACGAAGACGATGGTAATCATGAAGCTCGCGCTGAACCGCACTCCGCCGCTGAACAGATGCCGCAGCTTGGGGCGGGTCAGCACGTCGATCACGGTGGCGATGTTGGGCGCAAACCACATCGCCAGCACGAGGACGAGAACGGCGATTCCCGCATCCCACCGCATGAAATCGGCCGGCGTCGGCGCGAGCGCAACCGCCGCGCTGCCGATCAGCAACAGCCCCATCCAGGCCGGAGAGCCGAGGAACATCAGGATGGCGAAGGCGAGCTGATAACGGGACAGAAGCGGCAAGCCCGGCATGCGCAAAAAGTGCCAATACTGCATGTTGCCCTGGCACCAGCGCAGATCGCGGCGGATGAATTCGACCAGCGTGGGCGGATTCTGCTCGAAGCTCGAGCCTTCCCCCGCCAGCACGCGCACCCCGTAGCCCGCGCGCCGCATCAGCACCGCTTCGATCTGGTCGTGGCTGAGCACGTGGCTCTTGACCAGCGCGCCGTCCGCAAGCACGGGCAGCTGACAATGCGCCGCGAAAGGGGCAATGCGCACGATGGCGTTGTGGCCCCAGTATGGCCCGCAATCGCCTTGCCACCAGGCGCTGCCGATGGTGTAGGAGCGCATGCTAAGCCGCATGCCGAACTGGAAGATGCGGGCAAAGGCGCTGGCCGAAGGCATCCCGATGACCAGGCTTTGCACGATGCCGAGCCGCGGATCGATCTGCATGATGCGCACGAGCTTGAGCACGAGGTCGATGGTCATCACGCTGTCGGCGTCGAGCATGATTGCGAAGTCGTGGTTCTTGCCCCAGCGCTCGCAGAAGTCGCGGACATTACCGGCCTTGAACCCGATATTTTGCGCGCGACGACGGTAGGTCAGCGCGACCTGCCCGCGCCATGCCGCCGCCAGCGCCGCGAAGCGCGCGTCCTCGGCGGCGGCGATGTCAGTCTCGCTGGTGTCGCTGAGCACGTAGACATGGAAGCGCTCGCCGACGCCGCGCGCGGCGAGGCCTTCCATCATCGGCTCGAGCATGCGCACGACCCGTTCGGGCGGCTCGTTGCGGATGCACAGCAGCACCGCGGTCGATGCCGTGATCGGCTCGTCCCCCCGCACGCGGCCGGCAACCGGCATAACCGCCGCCACCGGGTCGCGCGCAAAGCGCATGATCAGCAGGCCGACGGTCGCATTCCAGAAGCCGATCACGTACCAGGGCAGCGTGACGGCGAAGAGCACGATCAAAACGAGGTCGACGGCGCCGAAACCACCGGGTGTGAGCGCGATCGCGGCGAGCCAGATCAGGCCGGCCATCGTCAGTCCGACGCTTAGGAAAACCAGCATCGGGCGCCATGCGGACAGGGTGGCGGGCGCGGCGATCATGACCTCGTCGCGGGGGGAACGTTCGAGCATGGAAGGGCTTTGCGTGTCTTTTCGGGCGTTTGAGGATATAGCGGTGTGCGTCCAAGTCCAATGCGGGAGGCGTGACGCGTGTTACCCTTTATTTGTACCGCATGCCGGATTTGTATCGCTTGCCGGCTCCGCGGGGGCATCTTCCGGGGGCAATGACAACCGAGACTATGGCCAAGATGCAGGGCAAGGCCCTCTGGTATGTCGGCCCCGGCCGTGCCGAGCTGCACGAAGAGGCGGTTGGCGCGCCCAAGCCCGGCGAGGTGCAAGTGCGCGCGCTGTTCGGCGCCATCAGTCGCGGCACGGAGCGGCTCGTTCATGCCGGCTGCGTGCCGGTGAGCGAGTACGAACGTATGCGCGCGCCTTTGATGGGGGGGACATTTCCCTTCCCGGTGAAATACGGCTACGCGACCGTCGGGCGGGTCGAGGCTGGGGCCGCCGAATTGCGCAAGCGCGTCGTTTTCAGCCTGCATCCCCACCAGAGCTTGTTCACCCTGTCGGCGCAAGCGGTGGTTCCCGTTCCCGAGGGTGTGCCGCCGCGGCGCGCCGTACTCGCGGCCAATATGGAGACCGCGCTCAATGCGGTGTGGGACGGCGCGCCCGGCCCGGCCGACCGCATCGCGGTCGTGGGCGGGGGGCTCGTCGGCCTTTTGGTCGCGTATCTATGTGCGCGGTTGCCGGCGGCTGAGGTGACGGTGGTCGATATCGCTTCCGCGCGTGCCAAACCCGCGCACGCGATCGGCGCCCGCTTTGCCGGGCCCGACGGCGCGCCGAGCGATTGCGATCTCGTCTTCCACGCGAGCGGCACCGCCGCTGGTTTGACGACTGCGCTGCGGCTTGCGGGCGAGGAGGCTCCCATCGTCGAGCTGAGCTGGTATGGGAGCGGCGACGTCGCGGCGCCGCTGGGCGAAGCATTCCACAGTCGGCGGCTGCGGCTCATATCGAGCCAGGTCGGCGCCGTCGCGCCGTCACACCGCTCGCGGTGGACGCATCAGCGGCGCCTCGCGGCGGCGCTTGCGCTCCTCACCGAGCCGGCGCTCGATGCCCTCCTGGCGCCCGCCGTGGCTTTCGACGAGCTGCCGGCAAAATTGCCCGCGGTTTTCGGTTCCGACTCGAACGTGATCTGCCCGCTGATTCGCTACCCGGCGGCCGATGATGCACACTGACGCAGAGGAATACCCGTGTACGCGGTTGAAGTCTCCGACCAGATCATGATCGCCCACTCCTTCCGCGGGGACGTTTTCGGCCCGGCGCAAAAGGTGCATGGCGCGACGTTCGTCATTCGCGTGGCCTTTCTCGCCGACGAACTCGACGCCCATGGCATTGTCGTCGACATCGCGCGCGCCCACGAAGTGCTCAAAGAGGCGCTCGTCCCGCTCAACTATTGCAACCTCGACGAGCTGCCGCAGTTCAAGGGCGTCAACACCACCACCGAATTTTTGACCAGGTATCTCTTCGATCACCTCGCGAATGCAGCGCGTGCGGGCAAGCTCGGCCGCGACGGCCGCGAGCTCAAATCGATCCGTGTGACCGTCGCGGAATCCCCGCTTGCGCGCGCCTGGTACGAGGCGCCGTTGTGGTAGGGGAGGCCTCCTTCGCGGTGCCGGGCGACCTTGCGACCCCAACCGGCGGCTATGCCTATGACCGGCGGATCATCGCGGAGCTTTCGGCGGCGCTCGCTTGGCGCATCGAGGTCGTCGATCTCGGGGACGGATTTCCGTATCCCGCGGCCGGTACCCGCGCCACCGCCTGCGCACGACTTGCGGCGCTGCCACGCCATCCCGTCGTGATCGACGGCCTCGCCTTCGGTGTGCTGCCGGAGGCCGCCGCGACGCTGCGGGCGAGCCATCGGTTGGTGGCGCTGGTGCATCATCCGCTCGCGCTCGAATCGGGGTTGAGCGCGGCCGATGCGGCCTCTTTGCGCGCGAGCGAACGCTCGGCGCTCGTCTGCGCGCGGCACGTCATCGCGACCAGCGCAACCGTCGCGCGGCTCCTGGTCGCCGACTACGGCGTTGCGTCCGGCCGCCTGAGCGTCGTGGAGCCGGGGACGGATCGCGTTTCGGCACCGCCGCGCAACCGCGAAGGCGTGGTGAAGCTGCTCGCGGTCGGGTCGGTAATCCCGCGCAAGGGCTACGATGTGCTGGTAGCCGCACTCGCCCGGCTCGGGCATTTGCCCTGGCGGCTCGTCATTGCCGGTGATTGCGGGCGCAGCCAGCAAACGTCTCGCGGGCTCAGGGCTGAGATCGCGCGCCTTGGGCTTACCGACCGCATCAGCTTGCTCGGCGCCGTGGCCTCCGAGCAGATGTCGCCGCTCTACACATCCGCCGATCTGTTCGTGCTGCCCTCGCGCTTCGAAGGCTACGGCATGGCCTATGCCGAGGCCATCGCCCATGGCGTGCCGGTCATCGGCACCACCGCGGGCGCGATTCCGCAGACGGTATCGGCCGACGCGGGCGTGCTCGTGGCGCCCGACGACGTCGAGGCGCTCGCGGCGGAATTGCAGCGGCTCATTGCGAGCCGGGACGAACGCGAGCGCCTCGCCGCCGGCGCCCGCGCCGTCAAGTTTCCGTCCTGGAGCGAGCAGGCCGCGCGCTTCGCCCGCGTGCTGGAAAGCCTCGCATGAATGGCTTTTCCCCCGACTGGCTGGCGTTGCGCGAGACCTATGATCTCGCCGCGCGCAACGCCCAAGTGCTCGACACGGTCGCCAACGCGTTCCTTGGGCAGGCAGCGATCTCGGTCGTCGATCTCGCCTGTGGCGCCGGCGCGACGCTGCGCGCGGTGGGACCCCATCTTCCGCCGCGTCAGAGCTGGCGGTTGGTCGACAACAGTCTCAGTCTTCTGGCGCGGGCCTTTGCCCCCGAACATCCGCCGTACGTCAACGTCACGACCACGCCGCTCGATCTCGCGCGCGACCTCGAACTCGCCCTCGATGGTCCACTCGATCTCGTCACCACGTCGGCGCTGCTCGACCTTGTTTCGCCCGAATGGCTCGATCGCCTCGTTGTCGAAGTCGCGGCGCGACGGCTGCCGTTCTATGCGGCGCTGACCTACGACGGCCGCGCCGTCGCCGCACCGCGGCAGCGTTTCGACGACGAGCTCGTGGCCGGCTTCAACCTCCACCAGCGCACCGACAAGGGCTTCGGGCCGGCGCTCGGGCCGAGCGCGGCGGCGCGGGCCGCCGAGCGGTTCCAGCGTTTCGGATACGCGCTCGTGCAAGGCCGCTCGGATTGGGTATTCGGACCCGACGATCGGACCATTCAGGACGCCCTCTTTACCGGCTGGGCGGAGTTGGGGCCGCTGACCACGGGCTTGTCGGCCGACGAGATCGCGGGATGGCTCGCCCAGCGTCGCGTCCATCTGGCCGCGGGCCGTTCGCGCTTGCGCGTTGGTCACGTCGACATTTTTGCGCAGTCGATCGGCACCCGTTGAGCGCTGAGATCGCAGTCGAGCAGCACGTCGCCACCGAGCGCGTGGACGCGCATGGGCGCGCGCACCGCCTCGTCGACGCGCTCGATCGGCGGCAGCGTGAGGCTCGATCGTCCGCCGCCCAGGATGATCGGAGCGACCAGAATATGCAGGCGGTCGAGACAACGGGCGGCGAGGAACCGCGACACCGTATCGGCTCCGCCCTCGATCAGGATGCGCTGGAAACCGCGCGCGGCCAGCGCGGCAATGATGGCGGCGGGGGCGAGTTGGCCGTTCGTCGCGGCAACCGGCACGATTTCGACGCCGCCGGGAAACCGCGCGCGCGCGCCGGCGGCGGTGACCACGAGCCTGCGCGCACCATCGGCCGCCAGCACGCGTGCGGTCGGCGGCAGTCGGCCTGTCGGATCCACGATGACACGCGCCGGGTTCGGGCCCTCGACGCGCCGGACGGTCAATAGCGGATCGTCCGCGATCGCCGTGCCCACGCCGATCACCACCGCGTCGACCAGCGCCCGCAGCCGGTGCAGATGGGCGAGGCCCGCCTCGCTGTTGATGTAGTGCGAGTGTCCGGTGAGCGTGGCGATGCGGGCGTCGATCGACTGGCCGCATTGGCCGACCAAAACGAGATCGTCGATCACGCCCTTGCGCAGCGGTCCGAAAATGTCCTCCCAGGGCGGCGGCAAGGAACCATCGGCGGTGCGAAACGTTTTCGGTACCGGCGCCCACGATGAGGCGGGGCCGGAGCGATCTTGAGTGCCACCGGGTTCACTCCGATCCCCCTTGGCAGAGCGGCCACCTGCCATCGTCGAATACCTGCTTTCGGAGCTTGTTGCTTCGTGCCATGATATTTCGCGCGAACGTCAGTGCAAACGCGCGCAACGAAAAAGAGGCAACCCGCGGAATAAAATCCGCTGGGGCGCGTTCTTATTCCGTCGATGTGGTTTTGCGGGTGCGACCCAGAGACGTGTGTCATGGTTGGGAGTGAGACGTCGGGCCTGTTTGGCACGCCCAAGCAAGTCGCCGTAGAGCGTGGTCTTGCCGAATTTCGGTGCGGGCGGCCGGTCATCGTGACATCAGCCGACGAACGGATGGCGGCCTTGCCGGTCGACGGCATGACCGACCAGGGACTTGCCTCCTTTCGGACGTTGTGCGCGCCGGGGCGGCCTCGTCTGCTCGTTACAGCGCGCCGCGCCCGCGCGCTCGGGCTCGATGCCGCCGGCCCCACCGGTTTAGCCATCGGCGATCTGCACGACGCAGCCGCGATCTTTTCACTTGCGGCCGAAGCGCAGGTCACCCGGCATCTCGAGGTCGTTGCCGTCAGCAAAATGGCGCCGGCGGTAATCGAACTCGCCAAGCTCGCCCAGCTGCTGCCGGCGCTGCTCGTTGCCGACGGCAGGACGACGACGATTGATGCAAGCGACCCGCCGCTCATCAGCGTGGCCGCCGACGCGGTGGCGCAATTTCGGCACGCCGCCATCGGGTCGCTTGCCGTCGTGGCCGAAACGGCCATCCCTCTCAATGGCGGACTCCAGGCTCGGTTCGTGGTCTTTCGCGACGCGATCGGTGGCACGCCCATCGCCGTCATTGTCGGAAAACCGGATCTCGCGCGGCCGGTCTTAGTGCGATTGCATTCGGCTTGCCTGACGGGAGACGTGTTCGGCTCGCGGCGATGCGACTGCGGCGATCAGCTTCGCCTGGCGCTCCCGCAACTCGAGCAGCACGGCGGCGGGATCATTCTTTACTTGGAGCAGGAGGGCCGCGGCCTCGGCCTCGCCAACAAGATCCGCGCCTATCAGCTGCAAGACGCCGGTCTCGATACCGTCGACGCCAACACCGTGCTCGGCTTCGACGACGACGAACGCGATTACGGCGTCGCGGTGCGCATGCTGCAATTGCTCGGCTGCACGCGGGTGCGGCTGCTGACCAACAACCCGGCGAAGCTCGCCGGCCTCTCCCACGCTGGCATCGACGTATCGGGGCGCGTGCCCCTGCATGGGCCGATCAATTCCGATAACCGACGCTATCTCACCGCCAAGGCGCGGCGCGCCGGGCACCAGCTCGATCACATCCTCGGCGTGCTCGCCGGGCCTGATGAGGACTCGCGCGAGCGCTGATCCGCACGCGGCCGATTCGGGGTGTGGTCGCGGCGGGCGAGCACGGCGGCCACCGCGCCGGCAATCGTTGCGAGCACGCACCAATAGGCATAGCGGAAGTCGGCCGCCACGCCGAGCACGAAGAAGGTCATGACATAGACGGTGGCGGAGGCGGTCACGCCGAGGGCGAAGGCTCCCGCGGGCGTCGATCGCGCCCCCCAGGCGCAAACACCGATCGCGACGGCAAGGACGAGCCAAAGCCCGGGGCGAAACAGCCAAGTCGGCTGAAGTTGGTCGTGCAGCGCGACGAGCGGGGTGAAATATGGGCTGTGGCCGTAGGCCGAGGCCGGATCGAGCCAATCCCAAACCGGCAGGACGAGATTCGAGCGGCCGAGGAATTGCCACGTGAAGGTCGCGCGGTGGCTCAGATAGGCGACGGGGTGCGCCGCAAGCGCATGCCACCATGCCTCGATCAGCCGCGGCGTGCCGAAGATCACGTCGTCGGGGCGCTCCAGCCGCCGCATCACGAACGGGCAGGGCTCGACGTGCCAATAGGAATCCCAGCGGGCCGGGTCGT
>Ga0306920_100000129_pt1 | contig 87115 bp, 77 predicted proteins | sample flu12Cox44000170_FD_204666 | JGI IMG/M metagenome (GOLD analysis project Ga0306920, IMG submission 204666) | Lab enrichment of tropical soil microbial communities from Luquillo Experimental Forest, Puerto Rico - flux4day.12C.oxic.44.000.170 (v2)... | ecosystem: Environmental > Terrestrial >...
GCAAAGCCGCCGGACGATCGAGGAGCACTTTGCGGGTAAGGGGTACGCTGCCCTCAAGCGGGAGGTGGCCGAGGTAGTCATTGAGGCCCTCCGGCCGGTCCGGGAGGGATACCAGACCCTGGTAGCCAACGGGGCCGAGTTGGATGCGATCTTGCGGGAAGGGGCTGAGCGCGCGCGGTCCGTGGCCGAGTCCAAGATTCAGGACATCAAGCGCAAGGTGGGCTTCATCGTCCTCCCGGGCAGGGCCTAACAAGTTGCAAAGCTTAAGTGGACCGGGGCCGCATAACGGTCTTTCGTGCTGCAACCCTGTTCCAGCGGCCCGGCTGCTGAGCTGTGGCGTTCGCCGGCAAAGTCCTCCGAGGGCTGACTCGCAAATGAGCGCTCAGGTCGATCGAATCCTGGAGAAGGTGCAAGCGCAGGGCGGAATGCTAAACGCGCCCATATCTGAACGCGCCATCCAAGAGTTCGAATCGGCACACGGGATTCACTTGCCCGCCGGCTATCGCGAGTTCCTATTGCGGGTCGGGAATGGAGGCGATGGACCACCGTGCTACGGACTTGGCCCGCTCGGCCTACCAGCCAACGACATGCCACCGGAACAGGCAAGATGGTGGATCGAACTTCGAGACGTTCAAGAGTCGTTCCCGTTTACCCGGTACTGGATTTGGGATGTTGGCCAGGAAACAGATGAGGGCGGCCTTGAACAGGTTAAGCATGGCAGCATTTATATCGGTAACGATGGCTGTGGTGCTTACTGGCACCTAATCATTACTGGGCCAGAGAGAGGCAATGTCTGGATGATCTCAGGAGAGGGCGTCCAGCCGGCATGCCCGAAACGCGATTTTCTCACTTGGTACGAGGACTGGCTCGACGGCAAGGGTTCCTTCTATGCTTTTCCGCAATGAGTCGGGACTGTGTAGCAAAATGCCGGCGAACCAGCCGTTGCACCTGACCGCGGCGGCATGACGGTTTTTCGAGGTTCAACGTCTCACCAGCCGCCGCGGCAGGTGAACGGTGTCGTTCGGCGTTGTTGTACCGATTTAGAAAGGAGGTTCCGATGCATCTTACACTACTCGCGGGGGTCATGCTCGTCTTTACCGTTGGACCAGCCGTAGCGCCGCGCGCCGACGTTCAGTTCCTCAGCAACACCGTTTCCACGGACCTCCCCTTGGCGGAAAGCAAGGAGCCCATTCACTGGCTCCGCCTGACGTGCCGGCTTGCCGACGGTGGATCGGGCACCCTTACCCTCGACCCGAGCGTCCCCAAGTTCAACGAGTTCGGCGACCCCGTGGCGGACGGCAAACCGTCGCCGCCGGTCACCATGGACTGTACCCTGAAACTCATCAAGTCAGACAAGGGCCGGCGAATCTTCGAGATCCGTGGACCGAAGATCGTCACCGGCATTTCCCTGGTGGTCGAGAAGGACATCGCGCCTTGGGGCGACGGCCGGCTATTGATCCACAGCAAGGGCGGGGAGGTTCGGTACGTGGTCGATGTCTGGCAGCCTCGCGCCAAACCGGCCCCGCGCTGAACCGTAGCCGGACGCGGTCGGCGGGCTTGGGGCAAAGTGGGTATCAGGAACCCAGCCCTCGGCGATGCGCCGAACCAGGCAAAAGCGCCGGAAAACGCAATACGGTGGCTGTCGGGAAGGAGGGGTTGCCAACACAGTTCAAAACGAAGGAGGGAGATGGGGTTTTGATTACCGTCCTAAAGCGTGAATGGGCAGCCAAAAAGAAACAGGGACCACAATGATTGATGCCGACAACCATGCCGTGAGCTGAGTACCCAACTCAGGGCAAGGTTTTTTTCTCCTAATGGCAGACCTTCCCAAGAGTGGCAGTGATCGGCAGTTGGCGCTACGAGTACCGTAAGAGAAAACAGACTTGCCGAGCCAAGTATTTTGGATTGCTCAATTCATCGTGAACACCAGTAGCACTATATAGACCACGAATGTTAAGCTGACCACAACGTACCCGAGAATCCGTATTTTGAGTTTCTCTTTCGAAATCAGTGCCTCTATACTCATCATCGGAAACACGATCACAACAAAGGTTACGAGTGCCCCTGCGACCAAAAGTAATTCACGAGACGAGAAAAGAACCGGCAACACAAGAAGGCTGCCCGCAGCGAATACGCAGACGAAGGGTCGTAAGTTCCGCCACACGAGACACACCATTTGCTGCGGCCGAACGGCATGGCTTAGCACACGCAACGGCAATAGTTAATTACCCGGCGGCAATGGTCGCCGGGTTTTTTGTTTCTCCGCGTTGATCGACGGGTTGTCCCGTCCGCCATGACAAATTGCAGCGAGTTGGAGATGTCGGGCTGCAAATAGCCCAGTGCAGGGTGGCTTCCCAGCTTCGCACCGAAGGCAACCTGCCGGGCTATTGCATCATTGACTTAATACTGCCTCGGGAAAGGGAAACAAATGAGTGGTTTGGGAAAAACCTGGGTGGCGAGGCGATGCCTCGGGGGAAATCCTCGCCGTTCCATGAACTGCCGGCTGAGGTCGATGTGACCGACGAGCGCGACGCCGCTCTTGAAGCAGCTGCCTACTTCCCGGTACGCTGCACGTGTTGATCGATGAGGATGGGGTTTCCATCCGGGTCTAACAGCATAAGGCTCGCAGGGCCCTCGGAGGACTCATCGGCCTGCATGACCAGGGAAAGGCCCCGGCCCTTGAGCGATTTCTGGATGTCCCGGACATCGTCGAAATCCGGCAGGGTGTTCCCGGCGCGGTCCCAGCCGGGGTTGAACGTCAGGGTGTTCTTTTCGAACATGCCCTGGAACAGCCCGATGGTACAGGTATCGTTCTGAAGAATCAACCAGTTGCTGGCGGCGTCACCAAAGACGGCGCGGAAGCCGAGCTTCTCGTAAAACGCGCGCGAACGGGGCAGGTCCTGGACAGCGAGGCTGACGGAGAAGTTTCCCAATCGCATGTTCATTTCCTCTGTGGTATAAGTGGATCGAAAGCGGAGATCAGAAGTCAGAGGTCAAAAGAACCATGGTGACCCGCTGACTTGTGACTTCTGATCTCTGACCAGACCCATTGTACCGGCCAAACTGGGGGAGGGCTTGCCAAATCTTGCGAATTTCGGAGCGAACACGATCCGCCACGGCCCTGACGTACGTCCAGCGGGTCAACCTCGCCATCGACTACATCGCCGGCCACTTGGCCGACCCACTCCGGCTGCGGGACCTGGCGCGGGCCGCCAGGCTCTCGCCGTTCCACTTCCACCGCGTGTTCCAGGCGCTGGTCGGCTCGACGCCGGCCGATTTCGTGCGGCGGCTTCGCCTGGAAAGGGCGCTGGGAAGACTCTCGCACCCACGCCCGCCGTCGCTGACCGCGATTGCGCTGGCCTGCGGCTTTTCCTCGTCGTCGGATTTTTCCCGGTGCTTCAAGCGGCGGTTTGGAGTTCCTCCCAGCTCCTTCGACCTGGACGCCTGGCGCCGGACGCACGGCGCTGAGCTAGAGGCGATCGTCGAACAAGCCAGCGCCCGCCCGCACCTCAAGCATCTGCCACCCCGGCACAACCCGGACTCCTTTCGGGTACGCATCCGCGAGCTCCCTGCGCGTACCGTAGCCTACATTCGGGTGGACCGGCCCTACCAGGGCGACCGCGCCATGAAGGCGGTCTTTAGACTCCTGACCTGGGCCGAAAGAAGCGGGCTCGCCGATGGCCAGTGGCTCGGTTACCAGTGGGACAATCCCGAGATCACGTCGCTGGAGGACTGCCAGTACTATGTCGCCGTGGAGGCAGCAGGCTTCAACCCGCGCGGCGAAGTGGGTCGCTATCAGTTTCCGCCGATGAGCGTGGCGGAAGTTGCGATCCGCGGCGGGCTGGACCTCGAACTCCGCGCCTTGCAGTGGCTCTATGGCTGCTGGCTGCCGAGAAGCGGCTTCGTCCCCGACGACCAGCCCGCCTTCGAGGCGTGGATGGGTCGGCCGTTCGCCCATGGGACGGAATATTTCGAGCTGGCCGCCCAACTGCCGATCCGACGGGCGTGAGGTCCCCGCCGGTTCAAAAGGACGCAGCGGGACAGAGTCGGACCAAGAAAGCAACTCCGAGAAGGTAGCGTCGGTACGACACACCGAAGCTGTCCATGTATGCTCCCACCATCTGCATGAGTTCTTTTCCTTCACTTGAGTTGACGCCCGCCGAGGCATTCCGCGAACCTCTCGCGACAGCCAGAGCGCACGGAATTTAATCACGCTTACTTTTTGCGACTAAAGTGGAGAAGGACACCTTTTGGTAAGTCTTTGGGGAGCGTGAACTGGCGCGGGGAATCAAATTTTTTGGGGAAGTCGCCGCCCGGCTCGCTGAGCAGGATGTTCACGTAATCTTTTTCTTTAGAATGCTTGTTGTATTGGACGAATTGATAAATTCCCTTGTACTGCTTATCGCCGATTTTAATCTCGATGGTATGAGGAGTCCCGATCACGATTTCTTCTTTCGCCTCGACGGCGCCGGTTGCGCCTTCAGTCCCAGCTGCCGCCGCACTTCCTCCGCGCTGATTCCTCCCTGTTCGCGGTACGAGCGGCGTGATTCTTCGATCAGCGCGCGGAACTGCCGACTGTTGGCGAGCGCCACCGACTCCCAGTCGGACCCGGATAAGTTCTTCACCGCAGCCAGGGGTTTGCCGTCCTGTGTCAGGATGACCGTACCGTCCTTGGCTAGCTCAGCCACATCCGGTAGCGTCAGAGCCGTCTTCTCGAGCGGAATTACTTTCACAGCTCAATCTCCTCGCCGCCAATTCGCAGCGTGTTATGAGTCTTCTGCCCGACTGCCAGGACGACGACTCGTTTTTCAGCTGGACTCACATCGTAGAATACGCGAAAGTGCCGTACCCGCAACTCCCAAGGGGCCAGCGGATTGTTCTCCAGCTGTTTGCGGTTTCTGGTCGGCCGGTCCGGTTAATGGATCAACTGGACGGCAATGGCATCGAGAATGATCTGCTGATCGCGCTTGCGCAGGGCTTTCAGGTTATCTCGTGTCCGCGGCGAAAACTCCACGCTGAACGCCATGCTCTCCCGCCCAACTTTTTGTACAGACCATCCATATACACATTATCGAAACTCGTCGCAATACGCGAGTGAAAGAGAAACGCGGACGGTTCATGTAAAATCACCTCTGCGGGAGAGTTATTCCACAAACCAGCTAGCCAGACTTCTTTGCAAACAGTGTCACCTTTTCCTTTCATCCAGGGGTCATGGAGGGTGGCCAAGCTAGAGGCCGAGGGCAAAGTCAGCAAGGGCCCTTTCCTCGCAGGCAAGTGGGTCTTCAAAGGTACGGAGGTCACGATCTTCGAGTGAGATAAGGTGCTGGCCGTGGGCTTTGAGCTTTTTGGCCCCCGTTTACTGATCCTGCTCGTCGTCGGTCTTGGGCTGTCTGTCTTCTGGATTTGGATGTTCGTGGACTGCCTGAAGAACCCGAGCGTGCAGGGCACCGATAAGATCGTCTGGGTTCTGGTAATTGTTTTCTTGCATTGGATCGGCGCGCTGGTGTACTACTTCGTGGGTCGAACCAAGCAGGCGTAGGTGCCGCTGAGATTCCCGAGCCAGGGCCGAACGAGGCGTTGCAGCCGACCGGGGCCGCTTCCAAGGCTTGGTTGTAAGTGCGCTTTTTCGCTCAAAAGCGAACTTTTAAGACCTTGCCGGCTCCCGGACCGCGGTTCGGTTCACGGCCGGCGGGAAAATTTATCGGAAAATTGCTCCTTCCATGTCCGGTGAAACGCTGTTTTGTCGTTTAACTATATAGATTCGCAATCCATCCCTTACGGTTCGTGCCATGGAGGTTGTTGCCATGAAGCAGTCTTCCCGTCTTCACTTCCGGTGCCGTCTTTCCCTGGAACGTCTCGAACTCCGGTTACCCCCGGGAGCCATCCTGTTTGGCACGAGCCTGAGTATAACCGGCCTCGATTGGTACCAGCCCACCAGACCCGAATCGCTGACCACCCTGGATCTGCCTGGGAACGTGGTTGTTCCAGGGAAGGTGGCTGACTTGTTGCAGGGAGGGGTGGCCGGGGCGGAGGCTTCGAAGCCCCGGTTCGGGGGAGAGCAAACGGAACCCGCCCCAGATGTATTCCACCCGGTGCCGGAAACATGGGCCAGCCTTAGTCTGGTAATGGTAGATGGAGTTTCCCCAATGGCGTGGTCCGCTGATCGAATTGGCTGGAATCCGGCAATCAACAGCGAACGGGCCGCCGCCATGTGGCTCGGATTAGGAATACTGGCCGGTCAAGTTACGCCCGGCCAGGGACCGGCGTTGCGGAACGATTGGGCAGCGTCCCCTGACACGGCCGGCATCGGCCACGGGTTAGCCGAAGCGCTGCTGTCCAGCAACCGAACCTTGGCCGTCTCGGAGCAGTCCCCCCTCGCGTTTGACCCGGCCAGCGGCCGGCTGGCAATCTGGGGGCAGCACGGTGGCGAGCGCATTGGCGAGGCCATCACCCCGGGTGGCTTCGTGGAAGTCAAATTCGGCAGCCAACTCCACTCCAGCAATCCCACATCCCACTGGTTCGACCCCGCCCTCTCTGGAGCAAGCCGAGAGACCCTGGCCGGCATTCACATCGAAGCCGCCAGCCCTCAGGCTCCCGTTGCCTTAGGCTCGCAGACCCTGGCGCGGGGATTGACCGTCCAGACCGATGGTCCGGTGGACATCACCGGAGCCGTGCAAGCGCAAGGCCCCGTGGCGATCGCAGCTGAAACGATCGCCGTTCACGGGAGTCTCCAAGGCAACGCGGTGGACCTGGTCAGCCCAGGACTGGTAAACATCGCGGCGAAGGGCACGGTTACGGCGGCGCGGATCGGGGTGACAGCCGGCGTGTTCATCGACGCCGGCCAGCTCCAGGCGGACGGCCTCCACGGTGGCCAAGTTTCCATCGACGCCGGTAACATCCTCCAGGGCGGCCGCATCGCTGCCGTTGGAACGGCGGCCGACGGCGGCTCCGTCCAGATCGGCTTCCACGAATCCTACATCGCCACTGCCGCAGCCTTGACCTCGGCGGATGGCGTCCATGGCGGGCAGGTAATAATTGATGGCGGCACCACGGGCCGGCTATTCAGCAGCGGCACGCAGGAGGCTGTCGGCCGTTCCTCAGTCGGCGGCACGGTTTCCCTGAACGGCGGAGAGGTCGTTCTGGTTGGGGCCACAGCGGATGCCTCGGGCCAGGCGGGGGGCGGGGCTGTCAGCATCGGCAGTGGTTTGCCAGCCCAGGCCGTAACCGTGAACGCGGCGAGGCTGCGTGGCCAGGTCATGGTGGAAAGCGCAGGTGGCACGCCGGCGCCGTCGGCGGGATTTCATTTGATCGATCCTCATCCGACGCGAGCGGGGGCCTTCGGCTTCACCATCACGCCGCTGAGCAATGGTAATCTGGTCGTGACCGATCCGCACGATAACTTTGTCGCGCCCGACAGCGGGGCAGTGTACCTGGTCCAGGGGCGGACCGGCGCCCTGCTCGGGAGCTTAGTGGGCAGCACGACCGGGGACCGCGTCGGAGATGCGGGCGATCCAGGCGGCGATGGTCCGCTCGGACCCGCACAAAGCGGACCCGTCGGTGAGGGTGTGGTCGTGCTGACCAACGGCAACTATGTAGTGCGCAGTCCGAGCTGGAGCGGCAATCGCGGGGCAGTGACCTGGGGCGACGGCATGACCGGCGTCACCGGCGTCGTGGATGCCAGCAACAGCCTCGTCGGCAGCAACGCCAATGACCGAGTGGGCTCCGACCCCCCCTTTACGTCTGGCGTCACGGCCCTGAGCAACGGCAACTACGTGGTCGGCAGCACTTACTGGAACGGCTTGCGCGGGGCGGCAACGTGGGGCGACGGCACGGTCGGCGTGAGGGGGACCATCGATGCCGGCAACAGCCTCGTCGGCTCAAACCCTGGGGATTATGTGGGCTCCGTCGGCGTCGGGGTCCTGAGCAACGGCAACTACGTGGTCGGCAGCCCCGACTGGAACCGCCATCGCGGGGCAGCGACCTGGGCAGATGGCGCCGTCGGCATCACCGGGACCGTGGACGCCAGCAATAGCCTCGTCGGCTCAAACCCTGGGGATTTTGTGGGCTTCGACGGCATCACGGCCCTGAGCAACGGCAACTACGTGGTCCGCAGCCCCTTCTGGAACGGTGGCGGGGCAGCGACCTGGGCAGATGGCGCCGTCGGCATCACCGGGACCGTGGACTCCAATAACAGCCTCGTCGGCAGCAACCCCGGGGACCGTGTGGGCGCGGACCTCACGGCCCTGAGCAACGGCAACTACGTGGTCATCAGTGTGGGGTGGAACGGGTTGCGCGGGGCGGCGACCTGGGGGAACGGGACGATCGGCATCACCGGGACCGTGGATGCCAGCAATAGCCTCGTCGGCTCCAACCCCGGGGATTATGTGGACGTCGGCGTCAAGGTCCTGAGCAACGGCAACTACGTGGTCGGCAGCCCCCACTGGAACGGGAATCGCGGGGCAGCGACCTGGGGCGACGGCACGGTCGGCGTGAGGGGGACCATCGATGCCGGCAACAGCCTCGTCGGGTCCAACCCCGGTAATGGTTGCTTGCAGGAAATCCCCTTTGGGGACTGCGTGGGCCTTGGCGGCATCACGGCCCTGAGCAACGGCAACTACGTGGTACGCAGCTACTACTGGAACGGCTCCCGCGGGGCGGCGACCTGGGGGAACGGAACGGTAGGTGTCACCGGGACCGTGGACGCCAGCAACAGCCTCGTCGGCAGCAACCCCGGGGACGCAGTGGGTATCGGCGACATCACGGCCCTGAGCAACGGCAACTACGTGGTCGGCAGCCCCTACTGGAACAGCCGTCGCGGGGCAGCGACCTGGGGCGACGGCACGGTCGGCATCACCGGGGCCGTGGACGCCGGCAACAGCCTCGTCGGCTCCAACCCCAATGATTACGTGGGCTTGAAGATCTGGGCCCTGAACAACGGCAATTATGTGGTCAGCAGCCCGTCCTGGAAGGGCAATCGGGGGGCAGCGACGTGGGGCGACGGCACGGTCGGCATCACCGGGGCCGTGGACGCCGGCAACAGCCTCGTCGGCAGCAACCCCCAAGACTATGTGGGCCCGTACATCATTGCCCTGAGCAACGGCAACTACGTGATCCGCAGCCCGTATTGGAAGGGCAATCGCGGGGCAGCGACGTGGGGCGACGGCACGGTCGGCATCACCGGGGCCGTGGACGCCGGCAACAGCCTCGTCGGCTCCAACCCTGGTAATGGTTGCAACACACCCAACTCTGGGGACTGCGTGGGCTCCCACGGCATTACGGTCCTGAGCAACGGCAACTACGTGGTCAACAGCCCGGAATGGAACGGGGGCTTTACCAATGGTCGCGGGGCGGCAACCTGGGGGGATGGGACAATCGGCGTCACCGGGATCGTGGACGCCAGCAACAGCCTCATTGGTAGCAACCCCGGTGACCGGGTGGGCAGCGCCGGAATCACGGCCCTGCGCAACGGCAATTACGTGGTGCGCAGCCCCAACTGGAGCGACAATCGCGGGGCGGCGACCTGGGCCGACGGGACGGTCGGGATTACCGGGGCCGTGGACGCCGGCAACAGCCTCGTCGGCTCCAACCCCAATGATTACGTGGGCGGCAGCTCGGGCTCCTCAGGCGGCGGCGTCATTGCCCTGAGCAACGGCAACTATGTGGTGGCAAGTCCCAACTGGAACGGCAATCGCGGCGCGGCGACCTGGGGCGACGGCACCGTCGGGATCAGGGGCAAGGTGAACGAGAACAACAGCCTGGTGGGCTGAAAGAGCAGGGATGACGCTACTCGACGGGTGAGGAAAGGGACCGTTTCGTAGGCGGCCTCGACCTCGGGCGGGAAAAACCACTTGACCGCCCGTCTCAATCTGAGAGGATGTGTTCAGTCGCCCCGGCGGAGGCGCGCGGGATTTCGTTCCGGCAACGGCCGGCGCTGCCCCGCTCTGGAGGGACGCCGATGTTCAGAGGCCTTTTCGTTACGTTGGTCGTCGCGCTGGCGGGTACCGAGGCGGCGCCTCCGGAGCTGAACGACCAAACCTTCGCCGCGTGGCGCGACCGCATCCGCCCCCAGGCCGCGGAGCGGTGCTTCGAGACGGTCCACTGGCTCCCGACGTTCTGGGACGGGGTGATGACCGGCCAGAAGGAGGACAAGCCAATTCTCCTGTGGGCGATGAACGGCCACCCGCTCGCATGCACCTGAAACAACGGCGTCATCGCCAGACAGTCTGTCTGGTCCGACCCGAAGGTGCTGAAGCTGGCCGCCGAGTTCGTCCCCGCGGCCGACGAGGTCTACCGCATGCAGAACCTGAAGACCGGCACCGACCCGGAGTGCCGGTTGTTCCAGAAGTTCGCCGAGCTGGGTCACTACCGCCGGCCCGGCACCACCCGGCAAGGGACCTACTGCGTTTCCCCCAGCGGCATACTCCTCGGCTCCATCAATTCCAACGACCCGAAACGCATCGCGGACCTGCTGGAACGGTCCCTCGCCAAATGGGGCACGCTCAAGCGCGAGGAGCGGCTGTTGCCCACCGACCCGCGGAAGCAGCTGGCCGACATCAAGCGCCCGGAGCGGCACTACCCGGAGGACGGCTTGGTGCTCAATGTGACCTCGCGCGACATGCCGCGCGAAAAGGGAAAGGCGAAGCCAACGAGAACAGGCTGGCGGGAGTTCGCCTGGAACCAGGACTTCGCGTGGTTCACCAAAGGCGAGGCAAGGCAGTTCGTCCCCCCGGAGGCGACGGTGGGGAAGAAGCAGGACCTGCCCGTTGCGCTGCTCCACCGCATCGCCTGTGCCCACCTGATTGACAATGTTCGCGGCCAAACGTCACCGTTCGAGGAAAACCAGGTGAAAAAGGCACAGCTGAGCGCGGAGGTGACGGCGGTGGACGGCGACGTGGTCTCGGTCCGGCTCGAGGGGGAGACGCGAACGTCGATGGAGGGCCAGCGCGAGCACGGCCTCGAGATGCGACTACTCGGGAAAGCGACGTTCGACCTAGCCAAGGGGCGCTTCCTGACGTTCGAGCTGGTGGCCGTCGGCTCGCGCTGGGGCGGCACGCTGCTCAACGGCCGCAGGGGCGACGCGGACGCGGCACCGATCGGCATCCTCTTCACGCTGGCCGCGGGCAGTCCGTGCGAGCGCGTGGCTCCTGCGTTCAACCGCCATCCGGTGTACCGCCCGGTCGTGTCGGACACATGACAGCTCCGAACCTTGCTCGCATTGGCGGGGTCGGCTACAACATCGGTTCTATGCAGCGTCTCAACGCTTCCGCCAAACGCAGTCTCACAACTCTCGACGAAGTTTCGTGCACCACACCCTACCAACGCATTATCTTTCTCCGGTAGAGCGATCGGCTAGCACTTTCACCGACCGATCGCCACGGGTCCGCTGTCAGTCCCCACTTCGAAGCAAGCCGCTTCTTCTCCGTTGCGAACATATAGCTTGCCATGAGCCAGCACCGGGTGGTTCCAGGTCTTGCCCTCAATTGCCTTGAAGCGACATAGTTCCTTGAGCCGCTCCGGGGTCGGCTCCACCAGGGCGACATCGCCTTTTTCGGAAAGAACCAGCAAAATACCCTGGTCAGCGAGCAGCAGGGATTGGCCGTTGCCGTAAGCGCGGTCCTTCCACTTGATACGATGATCATCGAGTCCAATGCAGGCAAAAAAGGCGCCTGTGAAACCAAAGATGTGGCCCTTGTACGCCACCATGTCGTTGAAATATGGTTTGAAATCCACAGTGGTCCAGATCTCACGGTCGGTCCAGGCGTCGTCGGCGCTGTTCCCCTCGTGCTCGATGTGGATGCGCCGCGTGCCCATCTTCAGGCCCGTTCCGAGCAGTAGATCCGTTTCGCTCAGTACGGTCGGCTGGATGATTCGCGTCAAGCCCTTCTCCGTCTGCCAGGTGTGTTGCCAGAGCACCTTGCCCTGAACGGGGTGGATGGACGTGATGCCGGCATCGGTGGAGATCAGCAATTGGTCCACTCCACTCAGGCGTGAAAGCTGGGTCGAACAGTAACTATCTGTGCCCTGGCCGGCGGACCAGGCCAGCTCACCCGAGGAAGCATGGTAACCCAGGACGCTCTTACCGTCCGGACCGCCGGCGAAGACGGAAACAATGCTGTTCACGACGAGCGGCGAGGACGCAAAGCCCCACATCGGCACTTCGAGCAGGCTTTTTGTCGGGTCGGCCTTGGCTGCGGCGGCGCGGCCGGAATCGACCGTTATGTCGCGCTTCCAGATGGATTCGCCGGTGGCCGCGTCAAGACAATTGAGTGCCCCCCTGGCGCCCAGAGCGTAGATCCGCCCAGCGTCGAAGGTCGGAGTGCCCCGCGGACCGGCGCCGGAAACGGTCTCGATGAAACGGGTGTCGTCCAGATGGACCCAGCACTCCGCGCCGGTCGCCGCATCGTAGCAAACGACAGCTTCCTGTTGCCCGCGCTGCTCCTGCGTGTAGAGTCGTCCCGCGACCACGGCGAAGGAGGACCAGCCGGGACCGATGCGCTGACGCCAGATTTGGCGCGGCGGCTTCGTAGTCCAGTCCGCCGGAATGCGAACGCCAAAAAGGCGGCTGTCTCGCGACGGGCCGCGGAAACCGGGCCAATCTCCGGATTGCAGCGCCACGGCTCCGGTTGTCGGGACGGAGCCGGCCGGCTTGCGGGCGGCGGCTTCGGCGAGGAATTGCTCCTCGGCCGAGGCCTGCCAGCGTGGCCTCAAGTCCACCGCGAAGCTGCCGTTAATGCCTTCGATGCGAAAAAGTGTGATCCACCCGAACGCCAGCCCGAAGGCGGCAAGGAGTCCTGCCCGGCGGACCGACCAGGCGAGATTGCGGCTGATCAGCAGCCACAACACCCAAGCCGTGGTTGCCGCCGGCAGGCCATAAATGATGATGCCGAAGCCCTTGAGCGTCGAGTGAGTCGGGAAGACACTGCCGATGCCGATGACGATGAAAGCCGCCAGGATCAGCAAGCGTTGCTTCCAGGGTACACGGCTGGCAAAGAGCCACCAAAGGAGGATGGCTCCGGCGGCGATCATCGCGCCAAAGAACAGAAATTGAAATTGCTCATAGGTGCCCGGCATCAGCACACCCGGAAGCCTCGTGACGGGCCACTGGAGAGCGACAATGAGGACTGCCGGCCAGAGACGCACGCGGACATCGCATTCGGGAGGTCCTTTGGGGTCAAAAGGAGTGGTGTCGCCCATGTATCGCGCTCCTGTGCGGTTGAGATCGAGATATTACATAATGCTTCATGGACGGTGATCATTGTACTGCGCCGTCCCTTCCCACGCACCGGCGAACCGGCTACCTTCAAAACAGGTTCAATGTGTGCCCAGACCCTCCAAGTGGGTGCTGTTGCGTGTCGACAGGCTGAGCCGCGGGGATCGAACTCTGAGTTTGGTGGCATTTGTCACCGTGACGTTACCTACAAAAACGACCAACCAGCAAGTTGCCCCCGAGCACAAGGCCCTTTATTACGCCGGGATGGCCTTGGGCCAGGGGTCGAGACCAGCTGGCCGTAAAAGCAGTTTGTTCCTCTTCATATAATGGGGCCGCACGTTAATCGAGGTCGAGCTGCTTGCGTGCTTCTTGCCACGGGATGCCCTGCTCCAGGCGGCGCTCTCGAATCATGCGCCAGAACTCGGGCGAGTTGGCGTAGGCCGCCGACAGGCGGTCCTGGTCGTCCTCAACCGAGCGCAGGACAACCCACGGCTTGCCCTGGTGCGTCAAGACTACGTCACCCTTTGCCGTTTCCGCCAGATACTGGTCCGGATGGGCCCGGAATTCTTCAACGCTGATGGTGGTCATAGAACCTCCTCGGTCGTCGCGTGGGGCGGTTTCTCGCGGACGGCTCGGACATGAACCGTCTGGCTTGTTTCTTCGACGTCATAAAACACGCGGAAGTCGCCGACCCGCAATTCCCATAAAGGGGGCTCGAAGGCAAATGTCGCCTGCGTGACCGTCAGGATCTTGCGGTTGCCCGTAACCACGGTAGGCTGGTGCGGTAGTTGCTCGTCGATTGCCTGAGCGATTTGTCACCGATAGAAGACCTTGATCCCTTTGAGCTCCTCGAGGGCCGACGGCATAATTTGCACAGCGAAGGCCATCCCCGCCTCCTCCCGCTCAACCTAAAGAACTATTCTAATCATCCGATTGAAGGACAACCAGTCAAATGGTTAGATGCCAGGCGCGCAGGAGTTCTTATCCCAAGCGGGTTGCACGAAACAGGAATTGAGGAACCTTCCAGCTCGGCGACGGTGCATAGACGTGCATGTAGCGCGCAGTTCCGGTTCGCGCATGCCCTGCGGCAGATACTCCTCGATTGTGGGGCGCTGGCCGCGCTGCCAGGCGTTCTCGAAGGTCTGTAGTTGTTCGCGACGAGCAAAAGCGGTGGTTGAACTGGAGGCGGTGACCTGGGTCGCTGATGTCACTAGAATGATCGGGACCTCTCTAATCAGCGCTGAGAATCCGCCGTATGAATGGGCATGCGAAAAAGCTGCAGAACGCGCCACTTGTCGGGAAGGGCTTCTGCTCGGACGTGTATGGCTGGGGTGAAGGTCGCGTTTTGAAGCTCTTCCACGGCTTGCATTCCGCAGGCCAGGCACAGCGCGAATATGCAGCTACGCGGGCTGTCCATGCCGCCGGACTGCCAGCGCCTGCCCCATTTGAGGTAATCGAGATTGAAGGACGAAGCGGGATCGTCTCCGAGCGGGTCGATGGGGTATCGCTGCTCGGATACAGCCAGGCAAAGCCGTGGTCGCTGTTCGGCGCGATCCAGCTGATGGCCGAGCTGCATGCCCGGATTCACCGCCTCAAGGCCCCGAGCGAACTTCCCTCACTGCGCGATCGACTCGCCGCCAGGATCGAGGAGGCCAGCGATCTAACGGAAACCGACAAGCAGAACGCCAACCGACGGTTGGCTGAGCTGCCAGACGGCAAAGCGCTCTGCCACGGCGATTTCCACCCGGGGAATGTCTTGATTACGCCGGCGGGCCCGGTGGCGATTGACTGGAGTTCGGCGAGCTGCGGCGACCCCTTCGGCGATGTCGCGTGCACGTCCCGGCTGATGCGGACGGCCCGGCTGCCGCGGTGGTCCCCCGGCTACATGCACCTTATCTTGCGGTGCTTGCGGTCTGTAATGCACCGCTCCTATTTAAGGCGATACCTTCAACAGCACAAGGGGACATGGCAGCAAATCAAGGCGTGGGAATTGCCGGTCGCCGCGGCGGCGAGATCCTGGCGAGTGCCTGCGGTGCCGGCGTGAAAAGGAGGCCTTTGCTTGGTAGCTTGGTGGGAGTAGGTGATGGAAGTTGGCGTGTTGACGGGTCGGTGCGTGCAGTAGGTCAGTTGCGACGGGATTTTGGGAATACTGTCATCAAGAACGGGATGGGTAGATCATCAATTCGACCGAATTATGATAGTTCGGGGGCTCAGACCGGGGGTCATCATGCAATTCACGCGACGTGGCGGTTGGCGGCTGTGGCTCGTAGTCGCCGGGGTTGGATTCAGCGCATTGGCGGAGCCACACTCCGTGCCGGCCGAAGAGCCAAAGGAGCGGGCCAGCTTCGGCGGGCATAACGCGGTCGTGTCTTCGGTTGCCATCACGGCGGATGGCAAGACGCTGGCATCGGGAAGCTACGACACGACCATCAAGCTCTGGGATCTGGCTACCGGCAAAGAGACTACCCCTCTGCGCGGACACACGGCCGGGGTGTACTCCATTGCGTTCGCACCGGATGGCAAGACGCTGGCCTCGGGGAGCCATGACGACACAGCGCGGCTCTGGGACGTGGCGAGCGGCAAGGAGATTGCCATCCTCAAACATGCCTACCACGTCAAGCGCGTAGTCTTCACACCGGACGGCAAGACGCTGATTACGGCCGGCGAAGGCCCGATCAAACTCTGGGACGTGGCCACGGCCGCGGAACGAGCCATCCTCGACCTCGTCATGCAGAAGGCGAACGCGAATCTGGTCCTGTCGATGGCCGTGACCCCGGACGGCAAGGTGCTGTGTACGGGGCACGGAGACGGGAACCTCAAGCTCTGGGACCTGACCACTCGTAAGGAAGTGACCAGCATCCGGACGAACGACAAGCCGAGCGAGCGCCACGTTCCGTCGGTAGCGATCACGGCCGACGGCAAGACCCTGGCCTGCGGGATCGGCTGCGGGGCGGTGAAATTCTGGGACGTGACCACGTGGCAAGAACAGCACAGCATCGATGCGCACCGCGCGCGAGTCTGGGGATTGGCAATTTCGCCGGACGGCAAGATGCTCGCCTCAGGGGCCTGGGACGGCGCGATAAAGTTCTGGGATCTGTCCACGGGCAAGGAGCGGGCCAGCTTCCGGGCGCACGACAACCGTATTTATGCGCTCGCCTTCACTCCAGACGGCAAGACATTGGTTTCAGGGGGTGGCATCCAGTTCAAACGCGGTGAAGTGAAGCTCTGGGACGTTGTTGCTATTCTCAAATTGAGCGGGGACAAGTCCGCACAAGCCGGCGATGAGGCTGCCAAGCTGCTTCAGGGAAAGTGGCGGGTGATGTCCGCCAAGCAGAACGGCGCGCCCTTCCCGAAGGACTGGATCGAAAAAATGTTCGTCGTCTTCGAGAAAGACGAGATCCGTGTCTATCTCGAAGGTACGAAGTCGGAACAGGGAGCGACGTTCACTGTCGATGCCAAGCAGAACCCAAAGCACATCGATTTCACCAAGGAGACTCGAGATCGGGAGTGGGCGGACAAACTCCCCTGGAAGCTGTTTCGCAGGTACAAGTGGACGGACGGCGAACCGGTTCCCGCCGAGGGCAAGGCCGAGGGTATCTATAAATTGGAAGGCGACTCCTTGACCTTGTGCTGGCGCACGACCGAGGGTAAGGAGATACTCGGTGACAAGGTCTCGAAGGAACTCAAGGTGCGGCCGAGCGTATTTCAGTCGCAGCTCTACTACCACCAGTTCTTGTTCGTCCTCGAACGGGTCAAGTGCGAAAAGTGATGCTAACAACTAAAGCAGTGGCTGCCGGAACTGGAACAGCCGCTGGCTCAGTTGTCTGTACTGGAAAAGGGCGGACAAATGCTGATAGTTCGAGCGTGCGAGGACTGGCCGAGTGTCGTCTAATTATATGGAGCGCGAGTGACCAACACTTGCGGCGGGAATTCGGGGATACTGACAATCAAAAACGGGATGTGTGGATCGTCAAATAGCAGGCTTCCACTCGTGGTTACAAGCGCCGGCTTCGCAATCCGGGTGCTTGTGGATCGTTCGCCAAGGGAATAGAATTAGGTCGATTTCGTGCTGTGTTTGTAGCGCCATATACGGACGGAAATCGACCGAATTGTTATAGTTCGCCCGCTTTTTCGCTAATGCTTCATTGTTGACCGGACCATCACTTGGTGCTAATGCTGACTGGCAACACGATAATCGCAGAAGTCGCGTGGCGTTCCTGTGTCAAAGTGAATTCGGTGCGCGAACTTGACGAAGTTCTTGATCGCATCGCCAGAGAGGTTTCGCCCGAACTGCCGCAGGCCGTCAATATCACGAGGCGCAACGGCGACTGCCTTACAATAGTGCTTGGCGCGAAGGAAGGTAGCATTCTTAGCTTTATCGCGGCGTCGAACGACCCTCCGTATTTCGTAAGTCTTGGCGATCCGACCGCCAAAGGGGTGTTCACGTTTTTCGTAGAATTGGATCATCATTCGGAGGCGTTGGCACGAAACGTGGTCTCTGAAAATGATGCCAGAGAAGCGGTGCGCGAGTTCATTCTTCAGTCGACGGGCCTACCCAGGAACGTAACTTGGACCGAGGTCTGAGGGTACGCTGGCGAACAAGGCCTTGCACTTGACCGGGCCGGCATCCTGGTTTTTCGAGAGACCGCGTCCTTGCAGACGGCCCTGCAAGTGAAGGCAGTCGTTAGGCGCTTTGTTTGGGAGTTTGAGGAACACCATGTCCCAAACGGATCTCTTTGCCAGGCTCGGTGCCCCACTTGCGAACTCCCGATGGTCGTGGGGCTCAGTTCGTTCGGATGGAACAATCTTCTTGCGCGTTTGGCAAGACAGAACCCGAAAACATGACGGTTCACTATACGTGCAAGTTACGCATCGCGAGAAATTCCTAAATGACCCGGACAATCTCGGATATCAAGAGAGACTGAAGCACGTTGAACTCATCAAACAGGGTGCCCCGTGCTACATGATCATGTGCGAGGCTGTTGACGTAGACGCAGTGCCGCGGAGGGTGAAGGATTTCGACGTGGATCATGTGTTCCCGGGTGGGAAAGTTGTGGAGTTGAACAGTGATTGGTGGGTGGAACTGCGTCCGCGGGTGCCGGTTCGCCATGTTTTCTTATAGTCTGAGAGTGTCTTGGCCGAACGAGGAGTTGCAGCCGACCGGGGCCGCCATAGCGCCTAATCCGGGTCTAACACCATTGCCAGACATTTCCAGCCATATGATGCAGCCCGAACGGCGACATACCGAGTTCCTGGTTAACATCAGCCATCGGTAGCATGTCAGCTCGATAAGTGGCCGACCGGCGATGTTGGCCATAGCGCATCCGGTCGTGTGACGCTGGCCCATCGCCCCACGGGAACATCTGATAATGCGGCCCTCGAGCGGCATATTCCCATTGCGCCTCGGTAGGAAGAAAACTATCGGGATGCACACTGGATTCAGCGTATCGTTCTTGTTGCAAGCTTCAGCTGATCCGGTGATTCTAGATTATTCAAAAAAAGAGAGATTTAGTGGTGGAAACCGGCTATTCAGTCGGTTAAGCTAGGGACCGGCGTTCGGACTTGCCAGGATTTGGTTATTTGCGGAGATGGCACCATGGTTCTTCGTGGATGGCACCGACGGGCGAAACTGTCAATCCCGAGAAGCGCGTCAGGTCGCATCGAACTTGTTTGTCCCGGAAGCTGCAAAAAATGAGAAGGAATTTAGTTCGGAGGATGACAGAAAAATTGAGAAAAGTGTCAGCGGGATGCACAGGCGGCCAATGGAGATTGGCCGGCCGTCTGTGCCTTTGATTGTCGCCGATGGAATTTGAATGTTAGCGACGTGTCATCGAAAAATCCGTTTCATGATGAGGAAGTCAGTTCACCGAGGGGTGACAGCAAGGTCGAATGAAATAGAAAAAAATCCCTAATTTTGCCGGGTCAAATGGGACTGAGTGATGCCTTGTGTAGGAGCGTGACATGGCAAATGACGACTGACGACTACATGGCGATTGGTCATGAAGGGTGCAGGGGCTGTCCTCTCGCGGAGCGAGAGGGCTACAAGGACCAAATTGAGGAGATTCCGTATTGGGAGAAGTGATTCTGAGGTACACAGCACCGAGTACGCAGGCGATCGATCAGGCGCCCCGTTGGAGGGGAGCCGGGGCGCGGGGTTGGACATGGTGGGTGTTAGAGGGAGCAAAAAAATTAGGTTCAGGAGGTTGAGAATATGTCGCAGCGGGGCGGTGGTTTTTCTGAAGTCATAAGTGGCGAGCTCGTTGAGGTTTCGGGAATACGTCGCAAAGGAGGTCGATACGTCCATGGTTTGCAATTACGTCCACGGGGGCCGGGGGGGTGGTGGACGAAACGTATTTTTCAGACGGGGTTGTAACTCTCTTGCCTACCTCTCGCGGAGCGAGATGGCTACGTTTTTCAGAAAGAGATTGTAACATGATGACGCGGCGACAGCTATTGAGGGCAGGGCTGGTGGCGGCGGGCGGGCTTGCGGCGGGAAGATTCCTTGGACGCTGGTGGGAGGGGCCGGCCCTGGCCAGGGGAAACGGCGGACTACCGTGGAAGGAGGCGCAACAGATCGTGGCGGACACGGTGGTACCGAGCTTCCCGGATGTCATCTTCGATGCGACCGATCCGGTATACGGGGCGGTTGGAGACGGCACGACGGACAACACCGATGCTTTTCGAGCCGCCATCGAGGATTGCAGCGGGCAGGGCGGCGGACATGTCGTGGTGCCTGCGGGCGTTTATTCGACGGGCGCCATCCATCTACTCGATAATGTTGATTTCCATCTCGAGCAAGGGGCCGTTCTCGCGTTCAACGGCAACGCCGACAACTTTCCGCTGGTGCTGACGCGTTACGAAGGCATCGAGTGCATGAACCACTCGCCAATGATTTATGCCTATGGGCAGACCAACATCGCGATGACCGGCAACGGCATCCTGGACGCTTCCGGGACGCGATCCTGGAATGTCGGTTCCGACCGCGCGGGCATCCTGGAACCGCTCGTGGCGCGCGGGGTGCCACCCGAGGAGCGGATCGTCCCCAAATACGGCCATCTGCGTTCGACCTTTGTCGAGCCCTATAACTGCAGCAACGTGCTGATCCAGGGGATCACGCTGAGGGAATCGCAGTTCTGGCAGCTCCATCCGACGCTTTGCAACGGCGTGACCGTCGACTGCGTCACTACCGGCGGCACGTTCAACCCGAACGGCGATGGCTGCAATCCGGAGTCATGCGATCACGTCGTGATCCGGGACAGCACAATCGGTGCCAACGACGACTGCATTGCGATCAAGTCGGGCCGCGATGACGACGGCCGCCGGGTCGATACACCTTCGCAGAACATCGTCATCTTCAACTGCAGGTTCCAGGGACCTATCGGCGGCGTGACTTGCGGCAGCGAGATGACCGGGGGGATTCGCAACGTCTACGCGTACAATATCGAGACCTTGGGCAGCAGCATCCTGTGGATGCTCTTCGTGAAATCCAATACCCGGCGCGGCGGCTATGCCCGGAACCTTAACCTCGACACAATCCGGGGGGACAACCTGCGTGGCCCGTGGGGCTTCGCGCAAATGGATTACGCAGGCCAGACCGGCGACTACCTGCCGATCTTTGAGGACTGGTATATCAGCAACTCGACCGGCGATCGCGATCCGCGCGTCTTCCAGTTCCGGGGACTGCCGAAGGATTCGATCAGAGGTTTTAACGTAAGCCAAAGCGCCTTCACGAACATTGCCGATCCCATCGACCAGTATGACTACGTCGAGGATATCAACTTCGATAACGTGACGATCAACGGCAAACAAGTGTGGCGGTGAAAAAGGGAGACATACGATGAAGAAGACAGACAAAGGAAGGCGAATCACCCGCCGGGGGATGCTGAGAACCGGAGCGGGCCTGGCTGTGGGGAGCGTGTTGGGTTCGGCCAAAGCAGCGGAAGGGGATGCACCGGTGAAGAAAACCGACGTTTACGAAGCCATTGGAGTCAAACACATCATCAATGCCACCGGGACGGTCACCACGCTGGGCGGATCGTTGATGCCGCCGGAAGTGACGGCAGCCTGGGTGGAAGCGTCAAAACATTTTGTGGATCTCTTTGAGCTGCAGAATAAAGTGGGAGACCGGATAGCCAAGCTCATCGGCGTGGAGGCAGCGCTCGTGACGACGGGAGCCGCCGGCGCACTCTTGCTTGGTACGGCAGCCGCCGTCACCGGGCAGGACCGCAATCTTCTCAAACGGCTTCCCGACACCGGAGGCATGAAAAACGAGGTGATCCTTCAGAAAACCCACCACACGTGTTACGACAACCAGTTAACGAACGTCGGCGTGAAACTGGTCGATGTGGAAACGGTCGCCGAATTGCAACGGGCCGTAAACGAACGCACCGCGCTCATGTTCTTCATGAACCTGGCGGATGCCGATGGCAAAATCCAACGGGCGGAGTGGATCAATCTTGCGCGGCGGCACAAGATACCGACCTTGCTTGATGCAGCGGCCGATGTGCCACCCCTGCAGCATCTCGGGGAATACAACAAAATGGGGTTCGACCTGGTGGCGTTCAGTGGCGGCAAAGCGCTGCGCGGCCCGAACGACACCGGATTGCTATTCGGCCGCCGGGACCTCATCGAAGCCGCCAAGCTGAACAATAATCCCTATTGCGGAACCATCGGCCGGATGATGAAGGTCAGCAAGGAAGACATGATCGCCCTGCTGGCAGCGGTGGAACGGTACATGCACATCGATCATCAAGCCGAATGGCGTGAATGGGAACGGCGGATTGCGGTCCTGGAAAATGCGCTGAAAGACATCCCGACACTGCAAGCCGAGCAGATTGTGCCGCCCATTGCCAATAGCGTGCCGCATTTAATTATTTCCTGGGATGAAAAGCGTATCAAAATCACCCGCGAGCAACTTACGGCGAGTTTGGCCAAAAGCGATCCGCCGATTCAGATCGGCCGCGTGCGCGGCACCGGCGATAAGGGAGTTCTCCTCTCGGTCTTCATGCTTCAGGATGGCGAAGATACTATTGTCGCGAAACGGCTGCGGGAAATATTGCAGAAGGCGTCCGGGTGAAGTGCTCTCGGCGCTCCTTCTCTTTCTGTCTTTTGAATCTCTTAAAGCAACGGCCCAAATAGCCGCGCCGTATTTTCCGCCAAGCGATAGTGTACCGGCCGGCTATTGAACGCTCCCAGCGAAACGACGTTCGACCGGTCGATGTAGCTGTTTTGCAGGTCGCGCAGCCGGGCGGTGAAATCACGATCGTAAATAAGCAACGAGATTTCGAAATTGAGTCGCAAGCTGCGCTGGTCGAGATTCAAGGAGCCGAACAGGCTGAATTCACGATCGACCGTGATGGATTTGGTGTGCAGCAGGCCGTCCCGGAACGCGACGACGCGGCATCCGGCGGCGAGGAGATCGGCCCCATAAGCCCGGCTGGCAAAGCGAACCAGTATGGAATCGATTCTTTCCGGAACCACGATGGTGACCGCGACGCCGCGTTTGGCCGTCGCGGTGAGGGCCGCCATCAGGGATTCATCCGGGACGAAGTAGGGCGTGGTCATCACCAATTCTTTACGCGCCGCATATATGGCAAAAAGCAGAACCGAATCGATCGCTTCAGCCCGTAACGCCGGTCCTGACGGGAGAACTTGAACGATCGCCTTGCCTTTTTCGGGAACCGTGTGAATCGCCGAGGTTTGCACCAATTCTTCGATGTTTTCTCCGGTCTGGACTTGCCAGTCGACCACAAAGGTCAGGGCGAGCGGTTCCACCGCAGGCCCGCGGAGGCGCAGCATGGCATCAACCCATTGTCCCACGCCGGCCTCCTGTTTGAAGAAATGCGGATCAACCAGGTTTTGACTGCCGGTGTAGCCGATTTCCCCGTCGATGACGATGATCTTGCGATGCAGGCGAATATCGGCCCGCGCCGAGAACATGCTCCACAGGCTGACCGGCAACGCCTCGCCGACCCGGACGCCGCTGGTCCGCAACCGCGCCGTTGCAGTTCCGCGCAAAAAGTCCCGGCTTCCGAGCGCATCGACCAAAACCCTGCAGACCACGCCGCGCGCGGCGGCCCGGATCAAGGCATCGACGACGCCGTCGGCAAGTCCCCCCTCTGTCCAGATATAGAACTCGAGCAAACAGCTCTTTTGCGCGGCATCGATGTCCGCGACCAGCGCGGGAAACACTTGCTCCGCACTTTCGAAAAGTTCCAGATCGTTTCCGGGAAGCGGCGGGAAACCGATGCCGGCTTCCGCCAATCGGCTGATAGGCTCACATTCGGGGTTCAATGTCATCCGGGCGATCTCGAAGCGCCGGCGAAGTTGGTGCAGCCAGGCAACAAATGGACCGCGCAGCCGCGCCAGCCGCTGCTCATGCCGTTTGCCGATGCGCCGGGTGCCGAAGAAAGCGTAGGCCACGGCGCCGACGAGGGGAAAAATCAAAATGATAGCCAGCCAGGCCAGCGAGACTCCCACGGGCAGCCGCCGCATAATGATCCGGTAGGACAAAATGACGCGAATGAGCAAGTCCACGATCAAAATGGCATTGGCGACCAAACTGCCGGAAAGGATCGATGTCCACAAGGCGTTCAAGCGAGGTTCTCCATCGTTAGCAAGTAATAACGAACAAGTCGGGCTTACGCCCCGACGCTCGCCTTATCTTGGGCAGGCGCTGCCACGCCGGGGCCATAGCCTTCCAGCCACCATATCGCGGAAAACAATACCAGGCCGCCTGTCGCAAATTCCAACAAGAGTTCGGTTAGCAACTGTTCGTGCGTCCAGACCAGACTGAAGCCGGCCCAAAAGACGAGCAAGGCAGCTCCTATTTGGCACCATTGTCCCCATTTTGGGTTCTGGCGTCCGATTAGGCGGGAGCACACGCCGAAGACGGCGAAGGCACGCAAGGGAACCAGGCCAGCAAAACCGAAGGGCCAAAGAATCGCGCGTATCGGTTCCACCTCCCGAATTCGTAAGAGACCGACCAACAATAACCCGACGCCCTCACTGACCAGTAATGCCCACAATAAGGCCGCGCTTTCTCGCCAGGGACGGTTTCTATACCAAAGCTGAAAGAGGAAAAGGCCGGTCACTGCCGTCACCACCGGCAAACTACCGGGCAAATGACCCCAGTGAGCAAGCTGATCCACCCACTGCGCGCTGTGGGATTCCACCCAGTTTTTAACAGCTTCATCAACACGATCAGTTTTTGTAGCGCGGTGTTGCTCGGCCTGAAGGACCAATAGGGCCACGCAGATGATTTCCAGGACTGCGACAATAACTCCCTGCACGATTTGGCCCCACGTAAACCGGTTCCAGTTGAAAGCCCCCATTCTTTGCAACCGTCGCAACAAGTACGGCAGGGCCACGAGCAGCACAACCGTACCCAGGATTACCAAACCTCCAGTCGTAAGGTAATTGTGCAACAAGCCCCAACTGTGCCCAAAAAAGTAACCCAGCAAGGTCATGGTGCAGGCCCAGGCGAGAGCACCGGTAGCATTGGCGACCAAGAATCGCGGCCAGGGCATGCCGGCGGTGCCGGCCGCCAAAGCGCCGATAACCCGGAGTCCTGTAATAAAGCGCGCGAAAAAAATAGTCCAGAGGCCGTAACGCTCGAAATATCCTTCCGCGAGTTGCAAGGCCTGAGTAGAGAGCAAAAGGAATCGCCGACCTTGCTGCAAACGCGGACGGGCGAATCTCCGACCGAACCAGAAGCCGACGTTGTCGCCGATTACCGCCGCCACGACGGTCACCAAAATAACCCAGCCAATTTGAAATCGTCCTCCCCCCGGCGGACTCGCCAGAAATCCTGCCACCAGAACGGCTGTTTCTCCGGGCACCGGGATGCCTGCGTTTTCCAGCAACACCCCGCCAAAGAGGATTGGATAGCCGTATTTGGCATATTGGTCCATGAAGGTTTGGAAGGCATCCATTACCGGCTCAATCAGGGATCAGGGGTTAATTGTTAGGGCTCAGTCCTAAAATTATAGCGAATTGATCGCCGGGCTGACCGACCCCGGAAGAGCCGGGCGTTATTGGGGTGCAATTATGGCGCCCCGGATATACAGGCGAGCTGGTAAAGAATCTCGCTCGCCTGTTCGACTTCCGACAACGACACCCATTCATCCTTCGTATGGGCCTGGGCAATGTTGCCCGGGCCGAATACCACAGCGGGAATACCATATTGGGCGATGGTCGAGGCGTCCGTTCCGTAAGGCACCGGCATCACGCAGTGCGAACCGAGCACGCTGTCGATCGCCCGACCCAATTGTTGGACCAGGTCCGTAGACAGTTGCGGACTCAAAGCCGGCATCGTCAACCATGGATTGGAACACTCGAAGGGATAATCCGTCCAGGAAACTGCCTTTTGGAGATGGGAAACGAAATGTTTCAGAGCGGCCTGAGGGTCTTCGCCGGGAATCAGCCGGCGGTCGATTTCAATCCGGCAACGGTCGGGCACGGTGTTGACACTGGTGCCGCCTTCAATCCGGCCGACGCTCAGAGTAGCGGGGCCCAGGACCGGATCGCCGGGAGATTGGCCGAGGGACTCGGCATACTCCTCGATGGCCGAAAGCAACTGGCTCATGCGGTAAACGGCGTTGACGCCCTGAGTGGGATCGGAGCTATGGCAGGAACGGCCCGTGGTAGACAAGTGCCAGCGGGAGACTCCCTTGTGAGCGTTGACGATGTGCAGTTGCGTCGGCTCTGCGACGATGGCGCCATCCGCCCGAATTCCCTGTTTCATCAACCATTGCACACCCAGGAAGGTATGCTCCTCATCCACCGTGCAGGCGATGACGATGTTGGCGGCTCCGGACGGTTTTTCGCGCGCGAGGCGGCCGAACGCCGTCAACATGGCCGTCATGCCGCCCTTGATGTCGCAAGCTCCCCGTCCGAAAAGGCGACCGTCTTTCACAGTCGCCCCGAACGGGTCAATGGTCATGTTATCAACCGGCACCGTGTCCTGGTGGGCTTCAAAAAGCAAGGTGCGGCGCGGTCCGGGCAAATTCGAACGGGCAACAATGTTCTCGCGCCCGGGAGCAACTTTTTGCCGATCAAACGACACTCCCAAGTTGCGAAAATAGTTCTCCAGGTAGTCGGTAACACGAGTTTCGAAGATTTCCGGGCCTTGCAGAGGCCGGCCCATGGGATTGATGCTGGGAAGCGCGACGAGGTCGCGCAGCAGGGAAGTAACGTCGTTCATGAATGCTCCACGAAGGACACCCGGGAAACAATGCTCGTGCAATCAGTACAGCAAGAATTGCAACAGATTGCAACGTTCCGGCCGAAAATGAAACCTACCGGTTTCGCCTCTTCGCTGCTGGATCAGTTCCCTGGAGTCCTCCGTGGATGGGTCAAGGGTCGTGCGCTGGGTCGGTCTAAACGGCTTGACGACAGCGCTGGGGTGAAGTATGGAGATAGTTTTCGGCGGCGTGGGCTAGGTCCAGGAGCGCAGTCAGGGGCGGGATCAGGGTATGCCGGCCGATGCGGCCGACACGTTGTGCGGTGCCGGCCAGGTCCAACAATGATGCCAGGGAAGGAGCGTGTTTTTTGCCGCAGTCCCGGCACACCGTTGCGGAACTTTCAGCCGTGAATAACTGCGGTCCTTCCGCCAGGTAGATCCGTTTTCCACAAAGCGCGCAGAATTCATGCGCGGCATCGGCTTGCAGCTGGATAACAAACTGAGTCATCATCTATCGGCCTTTCCTGGGCAACATCACGCGGCGCGTGAAGACTGTTTTGTAAATGGAAATTACTCCGGCAATTCCCTGATCCGTTTCCTGCGCTTACCCTTCGCCGCCCAGGTCAATCCAGGCGAGTTCCCAATTGGACGGCATTTCTTCCGCGGAATCCGCGAAGGGGAGGCCCCCGGGGTTTGGCTCCAAGCGTGTAGTGTGGCCTCGGCCATTGACCAGTTTGCCGTACACCACAGGAAGCCCCGGGGATGGCACCGGTTGAAAGTCTGGTGGCATAACGGTCTCCTTGAAAAAGTGAAACTACCCGGTCGTTTCCGGGAAAACAACCATTTCCCGCGCGGAACTTCCTTGCGGGAAAACCGAACGCCAGGATGGGGAGGCCCGCGTGTTCGCTACGCGGAGGCAAACCGGTTGGGGGCGGGAGAAACCGGATCGACCATCCTTGTCGGGTGGGGAGTTTTCGGGTCGGGCAAACCAAACGATGCGGGAGCATTAACCGTAGGCGGTTCATATGCTTCTCCGGATCCGAAGATTTAGCCGCATGTGTTCGAACAATTGCCAACCCAAAACAAACATCGACCAAAATTGAGAAAAAACCAGCGTATTAAAAAAAAAAATTGCCCAATCAGGCGAAAAAACGGTAGGGTTGGGGCTGTCCCGTAGAGGTTACCAGTCCGCTGAACTGGAAAAAAAGCCGCCGAAGCGCGGAAGTACAAAGGGTTCCTCATCTTCGCAAGGGTTGCGGTCTTGCGAATATGGGAAAAGGAAGAGTGAGAAGGGGGGATTCAAAAATAAGGTTGTTCGGTTGCAATCCTGCGGGTTGTGAGAACCCGCAAACGAAGCAAAGTCTATGCATCCGATTTCGCCCCCTCTCGTTGGCATCTCTGTGGTCTGGACCTATAAAAAGAAGATTGTCCGACTAATATCTAGTAGGAATTCGCGATGAAGATACATGAATACCAGGCGAAAGAACTGTTGGCGGCGTCCGGAGCAGTGGTGCCGCGCGGCATTTTGGTCGCCTCCCCCGCGGAAGCTGAAGCGGCGTTTGACCGCCTGGGAGGGCCGGTCGTCTTGAAGGCTCAGATCCACGCGGGGGGCCGGGGAAAAGGCCGGTTCAAGGATAGCGGCCAAGATTGGGGCGGTGTCAAATTCAGCAAAACCCGCGCAGACTGCAGCCAGGTCGCCCGCGTGATGCTGCAATATCCCCTGGTCACGAAACAGACCAAAGAGTGCGGCCAGCGCGTCTCCAAGGTGTTGGTTCAAGCAGCCGTGGATATTGCCCGCGAGCTTTATCTCGGCATGGTCGTCGATCGGGCCATCGGCATGCCGGTGTTGATGGCGTGCGCGGAAGGCGGAGTGGAAATCGAGGAAGTCGCAGCCCGCAGCCCCGAGAAAATCCTTAAGGCGCCGGTCCAACCGGATGCCGGACTTCTTCCTTTTCAAGCAAGGCGGTTGTTCTATGCTCTCGGTTTCACTGCAGAACAAGCTCCTCATGCCGAGCGGCTGATGATTGCTCTGTGCCGGGTGTTCCTCGATAGTGACTGCAGCTTGGCTGAAATTAATCCGGTAGTGGTCACCCCCAAGGGGGAAGTCCTGGCCCTGGATGCCAAAATGACCTTCGACGACAACGCCCTCTTCCGCCACCCGGAAATCGAACGATACCGGGACGTAACCGAGGAAGATCCAGCCGAGTTACGGGCCGCCAAGACCGGATTGAGCTACATCAGTTTGACCGGCAACATCGGCTGTCTGGTGAACGGCGCCGGTCTCGCGATGAGCACCATGGATATTATCAAGTACCACGGGGGCGAACCGGCCAATTTCCTGGACGTTGGCGGCGGCGCCGACAAAGAACAAGTGACCGAGGCGTTTCGCATTCTACTGGCCGACCCGCGCGTCAAGGCCGTGTTGGTCAACATCTTCGGCGGCATTATGAAATGCGATATCATCGCCGCGGCCATTCTCGCCGCCTTCAAGGAGGTTGGTTTCCATGTGCCGCTGGTGGTCCGCCTGGAAGGCACCAACGTCGCGCTGGGACGCAAGATGCTGGCCGAGGCCGGATTGAACATCGTCACAGCCAGCAGCCTGACCGAGGCCGCCAAGAAGGTGGTAGCGGTGGCGAAGTGAGTTTACAACTGGAGGAAATGATTGGATGGGCATATTGGTCGATAAAAACACGCGCGTGCTCTGCCAGGGCATGGGCAAGGCCGGAACCTTTCATGCTACACAGTGCCGGGAGTACGGTACCCAGATGGTCGGCGGCGTGGCCCCGGGCAAAGGCGGCACCGCCAAAGAAGGCTTTCCTCTTTTTAATACGGTCGCCGAGGCCGTGCGGAAAACGGGAGCGGATGCAACGATGATTTTCGTGCCGCCATCGGGAGCCGCCGACGCCATCATGGAAGCAGCGGATGCTGGCATCTCTGTCATTGTTGCCATCACGGAAGGCGTGCCGGTTTTGGACATGGCTCGAGCAATGGGTTTTCTCAAAGACAAGCCGTGTCGGCTCGTCGGCCCCAATTGCCCCGGTATCATTACGCCTGGCCAGTGCAAAATCGGCATCATGCCGGGTTATATCCATCAGCCGGGACCGGTCGGCGTCATTAGCCGGAGCGGCACGCTTACGTACGAGGCAGTGTGGCAATTGTCGAATTTGGGCTTGGGGCAATCCACCTGCGTGGGGTTAGGTGGCGATCCGATTGTTGGAACCTCTTTCATTGACCTGCTGAGAATGTTCCAGGACGATCCGCAAACGGAAGCAATTCTAATGATGGGTGAAATCGGCGGCACCGCCGAGGAACGAGCCGCGGAGTTTGTCAAAAAGCATGTGACCAAGCCGGTGGCTGCCTTCATTGCCGGCCAGACTGCCCCGCCAGGCAAACGCATGGGCCATGCCGGCGCCATCATCAGCGGCGGCAGCGGTACCGCACGGGAAAAGATCGCCGCATTGCACGCCGCAGGCATCGCTGTTGCTAAAAGTCCGGCCGATCTGGGCACGACGGTGCAGGCTGCGATGAAAAAATAAAGCTGTTATTATCGAAGACAATTCGTTGAAACGGCCAATTCATCCGTAGCAAATCAAATTGCGCTACTGCATAATGGCGAATGTTGAACATACATTCCGGGACGATAGATCCTAGTCCGCAGCGCCAGCGAGGGCCAGCTTATGTTTTGCAATTACCTGACAACGAACCTTTCCCGCCGCGACTTCCTTTTGCAGGCTGGTGGAGGTGTGGGCGGCATCGCGCTGTCGTGGCTCCTGGCCCGTGACGGCTACGCCGCTGACGCTCCGGCAGGCACGAAACCCTTGGCCAGTCCGCTGGCGTGCAAACCGCCGCATTTCTCCGCCAAGGCCAAGTCGCTCATTTTTATGTTCATGGTCGGCGGTCCTAGTCCCATCGACTTGTTCGATCCCAAGTCGACTTTACAAAAGTACCACGGCCAGCCCTTGCCGGAGAGCTTTGGGAAACCGGTCAGCCAGTTCACCAAGGGCGATACGCCTCTTTTGGCGAGCACGCGAAAATTCAAGAAACACGGGCAGTCGGGATTGGCTGTCTCCGACCTGCTGCCCCACTTGGCCGACTGCGTGGACGACATCGCCTTTATCCGTTCTTGCTGGTGCACCAGTACTGTCCACGCCCCCGCCATGTACGAATTGCACAGCGGACGGGTGGCCATGGGCTATCCCAGCCTGGGATCATGGGTTACTTATGGGCTTGGGAGTGTCAATGAAAACTTGCCCGCCTATTGCGTGATGACGCAACCGGAGGGGACACCGGAAGGTGGTGCGCCCTGCTGGGGCGCCGGTTTCCTTCCCGCTGTCTACCAGGGAACGCTGCTGCGGCGCGGTACCAATCCCATCCTGAACCTGAAGCCCCCTGCCGATGTGGCACCGGAACGCCAACGCCGAACGCTGGATCTTATTCGCCAAATGAACGAAGTCGATCTGGCTCCCGGTGATGCCGAACTGACCGCCCGCATTGCCTCCTACGAGCTTGCCTTCCGCATGCAGCAGCACGCCCCGGAGGCCGTGGATCTAACGAAGGAAACTGCTGCCACCAAATCCATGTATGGCCTGGGCGACAAACGCACTGAGGATTTCGGCACGCGCTGCCTCTTGGCCCGGCGCCTGGTGGAACGCGGCGTCCGCTTTGTCCAACTATATTCCGGCGGCGGCCCGCTTATCACCCAATGGGATGCTCACGACGACATCAATGCCAATCACGAAAAAATGTGCGGTCATGTTGATAAACCGATCGCCGCGTTGCTTAGAGATTTGCGACAACGCGGGCTCCTCGAGAACACGCTGGTGGTGTGGGCCAGCGAATTCGGCCGGACCCCCATGTCCCAGGGCGGCAAGGGCCGCGATCACAATCCGTATGGCTACACGATGTGGTTAGCCGGCGGTGGCGTCAAAGGCGGCCAGGCCATCGGGACCACCGACGAATTCGGCCTGCGCGCCGAAACCGATCGGGTCTCCGTTCACGATTTTCACGCCACGATCCTGCATCTCCTCGGTCTTGACCACGAAAAACTCACCTTCTCTCACAACAGCCGCGATGAACGGCTGACGGACGTGGCGGGGCGAGTGGTAGAGAAAGTTCTGGGATGATGGTTAGGTAGTTTTCTACTGCTTTGCTGTTTCGCTGCAAATCATTCATTACGCGCTTCACAACAATTTATCCAACTTTTCCGCAAGTACCGCCGTCCTTTTTGGTCTCCCTTCCCGAATTTCCCTTTCTTTACCCAATACCGGTGGAATACTTATTTGTCGGAATCTTTCCGTAGTCTTTCCAGTTTTCGGAGTCGTGTGCCCTTCACATGAATGCGATTTGTAGAAAACGAGAAGGTATTATCGAACCGCGCAGACATCCCGCAACCCTCAAGCACCGTTTCGCTGGCCTACACCGGGAAATGGTCGATCAGTTGGAACGAACAATTGCCCTGGAAAACCATTGGCTCATTTACACCCTGTTGGGATGGGAGCACTTGGCAACTTGCATGGTTTCCTACTTCCTCGTGGAAACGGCCCAGCTTCAATACCCGCATCGCTGGGCCTATGGAGTTTTGTGGCTGGTTCAAATCCTGCTGGCGGCGGCCACGGTTAAACTTATCCGCGGCCAGCCGACCATTGAGGAATCACCGTACAAGCCAATCATCAACCGTCTGTGGCTGACCTTCCTAATTCTGTGTTGCAACGTGGCTGGTCTCAACGTGATCGCCGGCTTGCCCGTGTTCACCTTTTTGCCGGTCCTTGCGACTCTCAGTTCCTTCGCGTTTTTGGTTTTAGCTGGACTCCTGTCGCGGCACTTTTTATTTGCCGCCCTGGTCATGTTCGTCAGCGGGAGTTTCATGGCCCGGTTTCCGAATATTGGATTCCCGATTTACGGCGGGAGTTGGTTGCTCGTATTGCAATCCCTGGGAATTATTTTTCTGGTACGGCGCAAACGGTTTCTACCGACTCCGGTATCGCCGGTTCATTGCAGCCACAAGCCACACTCCACCGTCCCGGTAATCGGCTTGTACCAATAACGCAGACCGTCAATCCGCCAATGGAATTGAACAATGAGCCTGCTTGCTGCCATACGTGTTGCCTGGAATGCCTTGCTGATCAAAAAAGGGCAATCCGCGCTAACCACGTTGGGAATTGTCATCGGCATCAGTGCGGTGATCGCTATGATGTCGGCCGGTGCCGGCGCGCGCTTCAAGCTCGAATTGAGCCTGGAAAGTATCGGCAAGAATTTAATCATCGTTCAGCCGGGTGGCCGAACGAACCAGGGCAACCTCGGCAGCTTTGTTCCTCTGACCGGCGCGGATGTCGCCGCCATCCGCCGGCATGCCGGCCCCTGGATCACTGCAGCCGCTCCCTCGCAAATGACCCGGCGTCAAGCTTCCAGCCGGATTGCGCGTACTTCCGCATGGGTTGCGGGCTCCCTCCCGGAAGTCCACCACATCCGCAAATGGCAAGTCATCTACGGCCGATTTTATGATGACGATGACGTTCGCCAGGCGGCTCCCGTCTGTCTGCTCGGGCAAACAACCCGGCGCAAACTATTCCCCGATCAACCCAATCCAGTCGGAGAGTGGGTGCGGATCGATCGCCTGCAATTACGTGTCATCGGCATTTTGGGGGAAAAAGGCAAAACGCCGTCCGGGGGCGATCAGGATGATCAAATCTCGCTTCCCATCACCACCATGCAGCGCAAGTTGATCGGTGAAGAACGCCTTTCGATGATCCTGGTGGACGCTCGCTCCGCGGCGCTGCTTGGCAGAGCCAAGGAAGAAATCATCCGGGTTCTCCGGCAACGGCCTCACCTCAAATCGGGGGTGGCCGATGATTTTGACGTCAGTACCGTGCGTGAGATGGCCCAGATAGCCGAGGTCGTGACCAAGACCTTGCAAACGGTGGTTGTCGTGATCGCGGCGATTTCGCTCCTGGTCGGCGGCATCGGCATCATGAACATCATGCTGGTGTCCGTGACCCAGCGAACGCGGGAAATCGGCCTGCGCATGGCCGCCGGGGCCCGCTCCGCCGATATCCTGGTGCAATTTCTCATCGAAGCCATGGTCCTGGCGCTTCTGGGAGGATTTTTGGGAGTCGTGTTGGGATTATCCGGCGCCGTCAGCCTTGCGCGCATGGCCCATTGGCCGGTGGTCATCTCGCCCGCCGGCATTGTTCTGACGGTGCTTGTATCCGCGGTCATCGGCCTCTTTTTTGGATACTACCCGGCCTGGAAAGCCTCGCGCATGCAACCGATTGAAGCGCTCCGGGCGGAATAAATGCCGATTACGTCTAACCCTCCCGCTCGACGGCGTTCAATTGCCCTTCATTTTGCAAGCGCCGGAAATGCTCCAGCGTCTTGCGAACGCCATCTTCCAACGATGTCCTTGGCATCGGCCCCAGGTCGCGCTGCAGAGAAGAATCATCCAAATCATAGGCAATGGGAATTTGGCGATCACCAAAAGTGATCAGCTTTGCCGCCGCAGCATCCACGGCGCATAGCGTGCGATGAAAAGCCGGCAGATCCACCATATGGCCCCGAAGATTGTACGATTTCGCGCCTTCATAGGGCAATTTCAGGCAGCGGACAAAGATCTTGGCCACATCGTCCACGAATTGAAAGTCCTGCCGGCCGCCATAGCTGATACGATAAGGCCGGCCCAGGGCCAGCGACTTGATCGCCTCGGTCGGTTCGCTGGTCATGCCAAAATCCCGGCCGACACCATACACGGTCCAGGGTCGCAGACCGATACTCGATACGCCGTGATCCAAGTAATAGATGCGCGCATTGGCTTCATTGCAGCATTTGAACACCCCGTAGTGCGTGGTCGGCCGCAATCGAACATCATCGGCTAACGGACCAGCGGTATACTCCTCGGCCGGACCGAAAACGGCGGCCGAACTGGCGTAAATCAAACGCTCGACCTGGCCCGCCGATTGCCGCACCGCTTCGAAGACAGCCAGAGTGCCGAGGACATTGACTTTGGCGCCCAGCAACGGATCGGCCCGGCACACCGGCACCTGGAGCCCGGCCAAATGAATAAGATGCGTAATGCCCAATTTGGCAATTGCCGCGCGGAGCTTAACCAGATCGGTGACGTCGCCGGGTACAAAATCCACCTGCCCGATTTGGTCCTGGGTCAAAATGAGCTGCATCCGGCGAAGATCTTGTTTGAGATCGTAGATCCAGACCTGGTCGCCCTGTTCCAGAAGATTGCGTGTAATCCAGCAGCCGATGCACCCATAGCCGCCGGTCAACAGGATGTGCATGATTACGTTTCCGCTTCGAACGCAGGCGTTTCTTCGCTATGGGATTCGGTGTCACCGGTGCTTGGGACCTCCGGCGGTTCCGCCTTTGGAGCCTCCTCCTCTTCTTCCTTGGCAATCTTGGCCAGAGAAGCGATCTTGTCGCCTTCATTCAATTCCATGATGCGAACGCCTTGCGTATTCCGCCCCACTACGCGGATCTCATTGACGTGCGTGCGGTTTACCATGCCCTGGGTGGTGATCAGCATGATGTCATCATCGTCACGTACCGGCACAATGCCGACCACCAAGCCGTTGCGGTCAGTCGTGCGAATGTCCCGGACGCCCTTGCCTCCGCGGCGCTGTTTGCGATAGCGCATCTGCGACCGGACCACATCGCCCTCCGGGGCCTCCGGCTCTTCCGCAGTTTCGGCAACCGCCTCGCCGGCCGGTTCCTCCCCCTCGGTTTCCGGTGCTTCCTCCCCGGCAATGTTGGCTCCAAAGGGGGTTCGTTTGCCATAGCCGTTTTCGCACACCGTAAGCAAATAGCCCTCGGGATCTGCAACGACCATGCCGACGACCTCATCGCGTTCCTTCAATTCGATGCCCTTGACACCGCGCGTATTCCGGCCCATGGCGCGGGCCTGCCCTTCATCGAAGCGGATCGCCATCCCGTGCCGCGTGCTCAGAATCACCTGGTCGCCGGGTTGGGTCAAGACGACGCCGATGAGCGTGTCGCCTTCATCCAGGTTGATGCCGATGATACCGCCGCTCCGGGGGCGGCTGTATTCCTCCAGCACCGTCTTTTTCACGATGCCGCGCCGCGTCGCCATCATAAGGTGCCGGTTGGCATCAAACCGCCGCACCGGGATCACGCTGGTGATTTTCTCCTCCGGTTTCAACGAGAGGACGTTGGCAATCGCCCGGCCGACGCTGGTCCGACCCATTTGCGGTATGTCATAAACTTTGAGCCACGACACCTGGCCGCGATTGGTAAAGCACAGCAAGTAGGCGTGTGTCGAGGCGACGAAGAAATGCTCGATGAAATCGTCCTCGCGCGTGCTGCCGCCCGAGACGCCTTTGCCCCCCCGGTGCTGGCTTCGGTAGGTATTGAGCGGCAACCGCTTGATGTAGCCGTTATGGCTCAACGTTACCGCGTTGTCCTCCTCGGCGATCAGGTCTTCCACGTTGACTTTCCCCACCGCATCGATGATTTGCGTCCGGCGTTCGTCGCCGTATTTGTCGCGCAACTCCTCCATGTCTTTGCGGATCACGGCGAGAATGTTGCGTTCGCTGCTCAATAATTCCTCATAGCTCGTGATATGCTCGCGCAGTCCGTTATACTCCTTGAGGATCTCATCACGCTCCAGGGCGGCCAACTGACCCAGTTGCAGGCGAACAACCGCTTCCGCCTGCGCTTCCGTCATCCGATAGCTATCTAGAGCGCCCAGTTCGCGCTGCAGCGAGGCGAAATGGCTCTCCCCCAGGGCGCGCCGCAAGACCGCGGCCGCCACTTCCAGGTTTTGTAACCGCTCCTTGGCCCCGGCCCGGCTCGGCGCTTGCCGGCATATCGCAATCACTTCCTCAATCGAGGATATCGCGATCAATTGTCCTTCCAGAATGTGCGCACGCCGCTTGGCTTCGCGCAGCAAATACTCTGTCCGCCGGCGAATCACCCGCACCCGATGCCTCAGGAATTCCTCCAGCATCTGTTTGAGGTTGAGGGTTCGCGGCCTGCCGTCCACCAGCGCCAGCAAGATGATGCTCGCTGTCTTTTGCAATGGCGACAGATGATACAACTGGTTCAGCACCAGGTGCGCATCGGCATCGCGCTTGACATCGACGACAATCCGCACCGGCTCGCCGCCGCGGGCGCTGCTCTCATCACGGATGGCGCTGATACCCTTGATGCGCTCATCCTTGACCAGGTCGCCGATCGTTTCCGCCAGCCGGTTGCGCGTTTGCTGGAACGGAACTTCGGAGATAACAATCTGGGTCCGGCTCCCTTCCTCGCGTATGTCGGCCCGGGCACGCAGCGTGATTTTCCCCCGGCCCGTCATGTATCCTTCAACGATGCCCTGCCGCCCGCAGATGATTCCGCCGGTCGGAAAATCCGGCCCCGGAATGATCTCCATCAATTGCTCGATTGCTACGTCCGGCTCGTCGATGAGCCGGATGACGGCATCGCATACCTCCCGCAGATTGTGCGGCGGAATCTCCGTCGCCATTCCCACTGCAATGCCGTCCGATCCGTTGACGAGCAGGTTCGGAAACTTGCTCGGCAGGACCAGCGGTTCGCGATATTTGCCGTCGTAATTATCAATGTAGTCAACCGTGTCACGGTCCAGATCGGCGAGCATTTCGCCCGCAACGGCGGACAGCCGCGCTTCCGTGTACCGCATGGCCGCCGGCGGCAGGCCGGCGATCGATCCGAAGTTTCCCTGTCCATGAATCAACCGGTGCCGCATGGCCCAATCCTGAGCCATGCGCACCAGCGTCGGATAAATCGACGTATCGCCGTGCGGGTGATAGCGCTTCATCGTCTCGCCGACGATCCCGGCGCACTTGCTGGTCGCTGCGGTCGGATTCAACCCCAAATCATTCATCGCCACCAGGATCCGCCGTTGCGATGGCTTCAGCCCATCGCGCACGTCGGGCAACGCCCGGCTTATGATGACGCTCATGGCGTAGGTCAAATAACTATCCTTGAGCTCATCTTCGATATTCAAGGGCTCATAGCGGTCGCCATTGCCGCCGGCACCAGCGGCTGTATCGGGAGGTGGAATTGGCGGGGAAATATCGTCCGGCAAGGTAGGAGTCCTTTTCAATCCATTGGCAATGCCGTCCAGGGTCGGCAACACAATCAATTGCGCTTATTATGCTCTATTCTACCAAATGCCTGGGTTATCCGCCATCCGCTTTTGCCGCCCAAAAACCGCCCTTTTTCGCTTCCTTTTACCATCAGGCATGATAGGATTGAAAGGAGTTCCGTGCCCACTTGGAGCTGGTGAATTGCCTTCGGGGGGCGTCGTTTTTCCCGGACATTTGGAGGGTCTATCCGTGCGCTGGTTCTTCTCCACTGTGGTCGTTTCCGGTTTGCTGGGCAGTGTGGTGCCGGCTCAGGAGAAGCCGAAAGACTCGCCCATCCTGGCCGCGGCTCGCGTAAAGCTCGAGACCAAGGTCACCGTCGATTACAATGAAGTCCGCTTGCAGGAAATCGCCGAGGATTTGAAAAAGCAGGTGGAGAACCTTAGCATCTGGCTCGATAACTCGGGAGGCGTCTCCAACAACATGACCTTCACCTACAAGGCGAAAGACAAAATGCTCGCCGAAGTCTTCGATGAAATGTTCGCGAAAACCGATCTCGGCTACGTCATCGGCCAAAACAAGAGCAAGCCGAATTACCGTTTCACTGGCTGGATCATCATCAAGAAGGGCAAGTTCCGCGGCCAACTCGAAGACGAAGCAACACTACCCGCCAAGCCTCCGGACAAGACTCCGCCCAAAGACAAGCCCAAGGACAAACCGCCGGAAACCAAGCCCGAAGACAAGGCCCAGCAACTGGAACAGGAAGCATCCCGCAAATTGAAGCTGGCGAAAATGTTTGCCGCCGACGGCCTGATCGACAAGGCCAAGGCCCGCTACAAGGAAATCGTCGAAAAGTACCCCGGCACCAAGGCCGCCAAGGAAGCCAAGGAACTCCTGAACAAATGAAATCCGAAATGCGAAGCATTGTTTCGTATTTCGAATTTACGATTTCGACTTCACTAATGACCATCCTCGCTGACCCTTTCCTAAATCCCGATCGCGCCGATGACATTGGTTTGGTCTCGATGGGCGGCGACTTGCGCCCCAATCGCCTCTTGCAAGCTTACCGCCGCGGCGTATTCCCCTGGTACAACCAAGGCGACCCGATCTGTTGGTGGTCGCCCGACCCCCGCGCCATCTTCGAACTCGACCGCCTGCACATCTCTCGCCGACTGCACCGCACCCTCCGTTCCGGCCGATTCCGCGTGACGATCAACCGGGACTTCGCCGGCGTCATCCGCGGCTGTGCCGATCATCGCCTGGATGGCACATGGATCACTCCGGAAATGATTGCAGCCTACGAGACCCTCCATCGCCTGGGCCACGCCCACAGCCTGGAAATCTGGGACGGCCGTTGCCTGGCCGGCGGCATCTACGGCGTCGCCATTGGCGGCTTCTTCGCCGGCGAATCCATGTTCACGCGCGTCCGCGATGCCTCCAAGATCGCCCTCGTTCACTTGATGGCACACTTACGAAAACGCCGCTTTGAACTCTTCGATACGCAGATCTTGACCGATCATACCGCAAGGCTTGGGGCCGTCGAAATACCACGTGCCGAATACTTGCTCCGCTTACAGCAAGCCCTGCAAGCTCTTGCGCAATTTGCTTGAAATCGTTCAGGGTCCTAGAACGGGGACACTCCCAGTGGGACCTTTTTGCCCTTTTTTGGGCCGTGGGTGGCCGGGGCTGAGCTTCGAAGCCCCGGTCTCTGACAACAACGATACCCGATCCAATGACCAATGACGAATGACCAAATCGTCGTTGCATCCTCGCATGCAACGACCAAGCAGCGACAAATGAGGACTAACAACGACGAGCCAATGACCAGTGACGACTTTCCAATGACAATCGTCGACTTCATTGCGTCGTTGCACGCAGCCCGACCGCGCTGCATTGCGTGCAATGCGAGCATTGCACGCAACGACTGCAACGACTGCAATGAAGTCACTAAGGACCAATGACAAATGACCAATGACTGTAAACGACTTACCTGGCTCTTCGACAGCAATGCCGCTATATTGGCTCTGGCCCCTTTCTCCGCTACTCACCGGCCCGAGGATCGCATCATGAATTCCCGAGTTCCTTTTCGCGGCGGCATGGCACTCGCGCTCCTGCTCGCAATAGCGGCCTCCATCAGGGCGGCTGATCCGGAGCAGGACCGCCTCACGCACGCCAATTACAAGCAGGCGTTCCATTACAGCAGTGATTTCCTCCGGCAGTTCGTGTACTCGACCAGCGTCGCCCCGCAGTGGATCGGCAAAACCGATGGGTTCTGGTACTCCTACCGCACCAGCCGCGGCACCGACTACTGGCGCGTCGACCCCAAGTCCGCAACCAAGACCCCGCTCTTTGATCGCGCCAAACTCGCCACGCAGCTTGCGGAGCTGACCCAGAAACCGATCGACCCGGTTCAGCTCCCTCTCACGCGCGAGAGCCTGAACGATGCAGGGACGAAGCTCCAGTTCGTCGTGGGCGAGTTGCAATACGAATGGGACTTACCCGCCGAGAAGCTAACGAAGCTGGGCAAGGCCCCGCCTGCACCGCGCGGCGGCCCGACCGGTGCGGGGCGCTTCCGTCGCTTCCAGGAACAGGAGCGCCGTGACGATCTGCAAGATCAAGAGCGCCAGGACCAGCAACAGGAGCAACAGCAGCAGCAACGGGAACAAGAGCGCGATCAGCAGCGCGTCGGCCGCCGCGGCGGCTTCGGCGGCACGCCCGGCGCTGCACGTGATCCCCGCGTCTTCGCCCCTGATCGCGGCGCCTACCTTTTCGTCCGCAACCACAACCTCTACCTTTTGGAAGGCAAAGAAAAACCTCTGGAGAACCTACTACTGCCGCTTGAACCGCCAAGCTTTGCGGCCCTGGCTGGCCAGCTGTGGCTGGTTTCCGGCGGCGCTTTCCGCCTGCGCGAGGTCAACGCCAAACAACTCACGACCGATGGCACTGTCGACTACAGCTTTGGCGCTACGAGCGTCTTTGGCTCGGGTATGGACGACGGCCAGACCGGCCGGCCGCGTGTCGAGTGGGCCCGCGATTCCAAAACCTTCTACGCCACGCGCACCGACTCACGCGGCGTGCAGGAGCTCTTCCTGGTCAACCCCCTCGCCACTCCGCGGCCCAAGCTCGAGAAGTACAAGTACCCCATGCCCGGCGAGGATGCCGCGCGCAAGATGGATCTGTTCGTCGGCGACCGCGCCGCGAAAAAGCTCATCCGCGTCAAGCCGAAATGGAAGGATGAGTCCTACACGAACATCCATTGGAGCAATTCCTCCGACGAGCTGCGCTTCCTGCGCCGCGACCGAACCCAGCGCAACGTCGAGTTCTGCACGACCAACGTCAAGACCGGCGAGACAAAGTGCCTGATCGCCGAGGGCTTCGAGAACGCCAACATCAACTTCCAGCCCGCCTCTTACCTCGAAGAGTCGAACGAGATGATCTGGTGGTCCGAGCGCAGCGGCTGGGGCCACTTCTATCTGTACGACCGTAGCGGCAAGTTGAAGAACGCCGTCACTAGCGGCCTCTTCCGCGCAAGCAGCATCGTCGCCGTGGATGGCAAAAAGCGGCTCCTCTACTTCCGCGGCAACGGCCGCGAGCCGGGCGAGAACGTCTACTTTCAGCATCTCTACTGCGTGAACCTCGACGGCACCGGCCTCACGCTCCTGGATCCCGGCAACGCCAATCACTCCGCTTCCTTGTCGCCGACTCGGCAGTTTCTGGTGGACAACTGGTCGCGCGTCGATGCCGCTCCGGTTACCTACCTCCGCGATGTCACCGGCAAGGAAATCATGAAGCTCGAAGACTGCGACCTGTCCCGGCTCTACGAAATCGGCTGGAAGATGCCCGAGACGTTCCTCGTCAAGGCAGCCGACGGCGTCACGGACCTCTACGGTGACATGTGGAAGCCGTTCGATTTCAACCCGGCGAAGCGCTACCCGATCATCGTTCATTGTTACCCCGGCCCGCAGCAGGAAGGCGTCACGCATACTTTTGCCGCCAGCTCCCCGAACCAGCAGCTCGCTCAGCTCGGCTTCATCGTCATCCAAGTGGGCCACCGCGGCGGCACGCCGAATCGTTCCAAGGCCTACGCCAGCTACGGCTACTTCAACCTGCGCGACTACGGACTGGCCGATAAGAAGGCCGCCGTCGAGCAGCTCGCCGCCCGCTGTCCCTTCATCGACTCCGACCGCGTCGGCATCTATGGCCACTCCGGCGGCGGCTTCATGTCGGCCGCCGCCCTTCTCCAGAAGCCGTACAACGAGTTCTTTAAGGCCGCCGTCGCCTCGGCCGGCAACCATGACAACAACATCTACAACAACGGCTGGGCCGAACGCTACCACGGCCTGAAGCTGGTCACCGTGAAAAAGGAAGAAATCAAGACCGCCGCATCCCAGACCGCGGCCGCGACGAGCGGCGCCGGCGCTGCCAATAGCGGCGACACCAACGGCTCCGCCGGCATCGGCGGATCGGCCGCCGCGTCCAGCACCGGCAATTCGGCACAGCAGACAGGGCAGGGCAGCACTCAGGACGAAACACGCTACGAGATCAAGGTCCCTACCAACGCCGAGCTCGCCGCCAACCTCAAGGGAGCGCTCCTTCTCGTCCATGGCGACATGGATAACAACGTGCATCCCGCCAACACCATGCGTCTCGTTGACGCCCTGATCAAGGCCAACAAGCGCTTCGACATGTTAATCTTGCCCGGCAAGCGCCACGCCTTCGCCGACGCCGCGCCCTACTTCAACCAGCGGCTCTGGGAGTTCTTTGCCGATCACCTGCTCGGCGAGCGCCAGACCGGCGCGGATATCTATGAAAAACAGATGAACGGCCAGCGCGCCACGTTCCCCATCCCCCCGCCGCCGGCGCCGGGGTCCCGCCAAAGAGGTGGATAGCCCGATGACCGGACTCCTACGGTTATCAATCCCCGACTTGTCGGTTCTGAAAAAGAAAAACTTGGTTGAGGGACAAGCACCCCCGCCTGGCAAGCAGCCAAATGGATCGGCCCTTGACATTTCGGTTCTTATCACCGAATTTTCAAGCTGGCCCTACAGTCCTTCTCAATATAATCACGCTTGTCATCAAAATGATTCTCAGTTGAAAGGTTTCTATTCATGCACTGGCTCCTGACTCTCTTGGCTTTCGGGATGTCTTTCTCCCTCCTCGCCGCCGATGATTACAAGCTCGGCCCCGATTCGATGGAACAAAAAGATGTGCCCAAAGGCAAAGTCACCAAGCACTCCTGGACCAGCAAGGTCTTTGATGGCACCGTCCGCGATTGGTGGCTTTATGTCCCGGCGCAGTACGACAAGGCCAGGCCTGCCTGCATAATGGTCTTCCAGGATGGCGGCAGCTACCAGAATCCCACCGGCGCCTTCCGCGTCCCGATCGTCTTTGACAACCTGATTCACAAGAAGGAAATGCCGGTGACCATCGGCATCTTCATCAACCCGGGCACCTTCCCCGGCGCCAAGGAAGGCGACAAGCCGCGCAGTAACCGCAGCCTCGAATACGACACCCTTTCCGACCAGTACGCCCGCTTCCTGGAAGCGGAAATTCTGCCCGAAGTCGCGAAAGACTACAACCTGCGGAAGGACCCGGCCGGCCGCGCCATCTGCGGCATTAGTTCCGGCGGCATCTGTGCCTTCACCGTCGCCTGGCAGCGGCCCGACCTTTTCAGCAAAGTCCTTAGCCATGTCGGCAGCTTCACCAACATTCGCGGCGGCGATGTCTATCCCGGCTTGGTCCGCAAGACCCCGAAAAAGAACATCCGCATCTTCCTCCAGGATGGCGCCAACGACCTCGACAACCAGTTCGGCAGTTGGCCCCTCGCCAACCAGCAAATGGCAGCCGCCCTCAAATTCGCCAAGTACGACTACAAGTTCGAGTACGGTGATGGCGGGCACAACGGCAAACACGGCGGCGCCATTCTCCCCGACTCCCTCCGCTGGCTCTGGACGCGATGAACTCCCGCCGAATTAACCAGTTCCGACGCTCCGAGAGATTTTCACATGCCCGCGCATATCCGCGCCTCCCGATGACACATCCCTGACACTTAGATGGCCTGAATAGCACTCAAAGGCACAGGCGGTCGGCCAATCTCCTTTGGCCACCTGTGCCTCGTAGCGACAATTGTCAACCTACTGCGCTACTCGACTGTCACAGCCTGTCAGTAAGGACCAATGACAAATGACCATTGACTAATTTAGAATTTTCTTGACAAGCAAATCCCCGCCACTGATAATCGGACCATCCGTGACAACCAATGGTCGCCGACCTTCCGCGGTGAAATCCCGGCGATCTGGCGTGCGAAGCCCCAGGTGGATGGGACGCTCATTGGGTTTAACATTCTTGGTCGGCTCCTCCGGGAAATTCGGGACGATTTGCGGAAACCCACCGTCGAATCTCTCAAGCACGTCGATCCGTTGCCCATTTGCGACTTTCTGCTCTATGGTAAAGAGATTGAGCCAGTTGACGGTCTCCCGGATTGTTAACAACATTTGTTCGCGTCGTTGCCCCGCTGAGCATTCGCTGCTATCGCCAGTGCGTTGGAATGCCACAGGCGAAGGTCTACTTAAGCCTGAGGTTATCTCATGGTCGCTCGTGGTCATGTCCAAAATGGCGTTGTGGTCTTGAATGAAGGTGTTCGTCTTCCCGGAGGCTTGGAGGTCACTGTGGTGACGCCTGACCCGGCGGTCTCGCTCCGTCGAGGTGACGGATCCCATAGTATCCTTGACATTCCGTCCGTTAGGGTAGGAGCGGTGCTTCGTCCGCTGACCTCCGACGACGACCTGCTCGGCGAGATGCTGGAAGGCCGGCCATGATCCATGGCGTCGATACAGGCTTTCCCGTTGCTGCTGAGATGGCCGAGCACGCGGAACACGCGGCCGCACGACAAACTCTGTCGCGCTTGCATGCCGCGTCGGATGAGGTCGCCATCGTACGCCATTTTTCGCTTGGCTCCAGCAATACTCCTTGGGCCGGAAGCGGCTCCTGGACACGCTTTTGGCGGAGACTTATCGGCAAGTCGGCATCCAATTACTGCTCACTACCAATCCTCGTGACTTTTGTGGGCTGTCCTCGTTAGTGGAATTATGTGCTCGGATCCACTAAAGAAAAGTCATCGTTCGCTGTCCGCTTTGGCTCACAGTTGCGGATATATCTAAAGGGGCAAACACATGGCAGGCGAACGAAACCCGGGGCCGCTCTCGCAGATGGAAAGGCCGATCGAGATCGGAGACAACACATTACCCCGGACGGAAATGCCAAGGCCGGGACCTGTCGGTCTCGACGCGGGCCCCGCCAAGGGCGCGCCCAAGGCCACGGCGGTCAAGGAACTCAACATCGCCGGGGAGTTCCCGTGGCAGCCTTCGATCACCGATGCCGAGGAGATCGCAGAGCTCAGCGCGAACCGGTGGATGCCCGGCACGGACGACTTCGTCGCCGTCCCGGCCGGCACCGTACCCGTCGCCCCGACGTTCGGCAACGCGCTGGGGGCGATCCTCGAGGCGGCGGACGGCACCCTCGGCCGGGTCAACGTCTTCACCCATGCGAACAAGGGCATGGTCGCGTACGGCGGCACAATCCAGAAGCAGACCGTGACCCGCGCCCAGGTGATGCTCAATGTCAATTCCCCGGGTGACAACCTGACCGCGATGGATCAGACAAGCATGACCAACCTGAGCGCGCCCGGCGTAACATTCACCGCTCCGCAGCCAATCCGGGGCAAGACCACTTTCACCGTCGACGACGTCCGCAAGAAGTTCGCGCCGGACGCCCTGTTCGTGCTGTATGCCTGCCACTCCGGTCAGGACTCCGCGTTTCTCAAGTCCATCGCCAAGTTCTTCCAGGTCAAGGTGACCGGGTTCAGCGACGAGATCGTCTACTTCCCCCCTCCGCAGACAAACCCCAAGAAGTTCCAGCGCGCGGGCGAAAAGATCGGCCTCGGCGTCGGCGGCACCCCCGCCGCCGACTGGCGAAATCTCATCACTGACCCGAAGGCGATCACCGCTACGCCGTGAACCACGCGAAGGCCGGCAGCGGGTGGCCCTGGCCTTGGCCCCGACCGAATGGCCAGGACAGCCAGTGGGCTTGACGTGCTTAGCTGGAATGGCCAGAATTATGGCGATAATGGCGCGGCGGCAACCTTATACCCTGATCTACGCGCGCGGGGTCATGAAGCATCTGAAGTCCATTGATGCCAAAATACGATAGCCTGATCCAGGAATAGATGGAGGAGCAGTTGCTGTTCGACCCGAACATCGAAACGCAGAACCGCAAGGCGATCCTGGAAGCATCACGCAAACAAATTCGTGAAGGGGATGTGCTCAGCCATGAGGAATTCTAGAAGCAAGTCAAAGCGTCCAGGGCCGCAAAACGCTATGGCCGAAAGCGAGAGTCCGGACTAACAAGTCCGTCGCGTTGACCGGGCAGCCACGGTTTACAATCCACAGATACATCTCGACGGAGGCGATATGCGGCAGGTACTACCCCATCTCGTCTGGCTGGGCCACGCCGGGGATGGTCGCGATTTTCGCCGGCTGCTGGATGCCCGCATTCAGGCCGTCGTGCAGCTCGCCGACGAAGAGCCGGTCCTGCATCTACCTCGGGAGCTCCTGTATTGCCGCTTTCCACTCGTTGATGGTCCAGGAAACGAAGCCAAGCGGCTATCTCTCGCCCTTATGACGGTGGCGAACCTGGTGCAGAAACGGGTGCCAACTCTCGTGTGCTGTGGCGCGGGGCTTAGTCGCTCGCCCGCCATCACGGCAGCGCCGATATCTCTCGTGTACCGGGAGCCCGCCGATGAGTGCCTGAAGAAAGTTGCCAAGTACCATCCAGCGGACGTCCTCCCCGGCTTCTGGAATGAAGTCAAGAGCGTCCTCAAGCCTAACCGAATCAGCACGTAAGCCACGTGCTCGTTCCATCGGTATTTACACAATTCTTTGCCTCCGTTTCCACCGCGCTTGTCGCAGTGGAACAAGGGTTCATGATGAGACGCGGACTGATTTCCTCTTCACCTCCGCCCCATTCGCGTGGAGCGTGGCCTCTTGACAGCATACTCAACGTAGCGTTAACTAACGTACGGATTAATCCCGACAAACAATCAGTCAGCCGAGGTCCTTCGCATGCCATACGATATCCGACTCGAAAAATCCACCGGTCGCCCGCTTGCCGTCGTGCGCCGGCGGGCCAGTCCTCATGAACTCCCCAAGGTGGTTCCCGATGCCTGCGGCACCGTGTGGAACGTCGTCCGCGCGCAGAACATCAAGGGTGCGGGCAGGCACATCGCGCTCTACTGGGACGATCAGATCAACTTGGAAGTGGGCGTCGAATTAGATACTCCGTTCGCCGGCCACGGCGACGTTGTCGCCTCGGCCACCCCCGCCGGCACGGTCGCCGCTGCCGTCCACTTCGGTCCATACAACCAACTCGCCGATGTTCATAAAGCAATCCGTCAGTGGTGTGCGAACCACGACTACACCCTCGCCGGTCCCAGCTGGGAAATCTACGTCCACTGGACCGATGAATGTACTACGGACCCGACAAAAATCCGTACCGACGTATACTATTTACTGAACCCGGACGGGGGATCGGCATGATCACAGCCGATTTGGTCGATCGTATCTTGTCGCAGCTTGCTCAGGTTCGTGCTCGATGTCCGGAGCTGCGTATCGGGCAGCTGATTGCGATCATCGGCGAGCTGGCTCAGGACGAGACGGGACATTCGCTGTGGGAGGTGGAAGATCGCGACTTCGCAGCAGCTCTGAATCGCTTCGGCGCCGACATCGCCCGGCGTGAGTCGGACCGCGCCGAACCCGGCGCCGTTGCGCCTTCTCCGGAATCCACGGCTCCCGAGCCACCGCGCCAGGTCACCTAGTGCCTTCGGCGCGGGAAAGGAAGTACCATGATTCAAGGATTGCGGACTGCCATCTATCCCACACCCGACCTCGCCAAAGGCAAGGAGTGGTATCGCCAGGTACTGGGGCACGACCCCTACTTCGACGAGCCGTTCTACGTCGGCTTCTCAGTCGGCGGCTTCGAGCTCGGGTTGATACCCGATGGCGAGCCGGGCTTCGCCGGAGTGCAGGTGTTCTGGGGCGTTCCGGATGCCGCGGCGGAGCTGGCCCGGCTCACAGCCTTGGGCGCTGCGGTTCACGAGCCCGTGAAAGATGTGGGCGGCGGCATCAAGGTGGCGTCCGTGCGGGATCCATTCGGCAACCTGTTCAGCATCATCGAGAACCCGCACTTCAAACTCGACGAAGTGCGCTAGCGTCACCGCGCCAAATGCTGCATCCGACCGCCGCCGGATTATTACTTTCCAAATGCTATAATGTCGATGCAAGCAAGGCGACGGGTTAGCTTTTTGTAGCACGTATTCCAGGGAGCATATTCCGGCAAGGAGCGATGGCCGAGCAATAGATGAAAAGAAAAAAATTAATGGATTCTCAGTGGTATTAACTGCACACACTTTTAGCGTTCCAGGCTTTGATGCGCTCTATGAAGCCGGTTGCAATGACGGCACCATAGTGACCCGCAACGGGGTCACCTTTATCGCCTTAGATCGGAAAGCGGACTCTCTGCAGCAGGCGATTCGCTCGGCGACTGCCGATGTGCGCTCAGCTGGGTTCGACGTGAAACGGGTGGAATTGCCTGCTTTGGTCTAACCGCTGATCCAGGCGCTGCACCAGACGGGGCCCGCGACAGTGGTATCTCGGAATCACGAACCATGATCCACCAAACAACGCACCATTCCGAAAACGGATTTCTGGATCGCCGCCTCTTCCTGCGGAGCGCTGCACTCGCCGCGGCTGCTTGGGGCGGGCTTCCAGCTTTTTTGCAGGCGGAGGATGCGCCCGCTCTCATTCCGCGCGAGACCGATCCCCAGAACCTCGAGTTTCCGTTTGCCTCGCTCGATAGCTTCCTGACGCCCAACAAGCTCTTCTACGTCCGCAATCACTTCGCCGCTCCAAAGCTTGATGTTGAGACCTGGCGTTTGCAGGTCAAAGGTGCGGTCAAAAAGCCGCTCGAACTGACCCACGCAGAGATTCTGAACCTGCCCGCGCGTACCATTCCCGTTACGCTCGAATGCGTGGGCAACGGCCGCGCGTTTCTCGATCCCAAGGCCAAGGGCGTGCAGTGGCAGCTCGGCGCCGTCAGCACGGCGGAATGGGCCGGCGTGACACTCGCATCCATTCTCGAGCGGGCCGGCCTGCAATCTGGTGCCCTCGACGTCGTACTCGAAGGCGCCGATTCCGGCGAGGTCAAGAATGAGCCGAAGCCGCCGGACCGCCAATTGCACTTCGCCCGTGGCTTGCCGCTGCGCAAGGCGCTCGAGCCGGAGGTTCTCCTCGCGTACCGCATGAATGGCGAGGCGCTGTCGGTGTCGCACGGTTTTCCCCTGCGGGCCATCGTCGCCGGCTGGTACGGCATGGCCTCCGTCAAGTGGCTTCAACGCATCGTCGTGACCGATCGGCCCTTCCACGGCTACGACCATACGGCCGATTACTCGATTTGGGAACGTCGTGACGGCCTGCCCAATCTAATCTCGCTCAGCGCCATGGAGGTCAAGGCAAGCATCGCCCGACCGGTCGCCGGCGAGGTCCTGCCGGCCGGCAAGGCCTATCCGATCCACGGCGCCGCCTGGGCCGGCGAATCGGACATAACGAAAGTTGAAGTCAGCACCGACGGCGGCACGACCTGGACCGCAGCCCGGTTCGTGGATGAAGTAACGCCCTTCTGCTGGCGGCGCTGGGACTACGCCTGGGAAAAGCCGCACGCCGGCAACCATCAATTGCTCGCCCGCGCCACCGACCGCCGCGGCCGCTCGCAGCCGACGCAGCGCGACCCGGACCGCCGCGGTTACGCCATGAACCATCTCGTGCCGGTTGACGTTCGCGTACGAGAATGACCGGACTCGCGGTTGGAGAACATATGACTCCGCAAGAACGCTCGTTGCTGAATTCCCTGGACGCGCTGCTCCGCTCAGAGGCGATCCGCGCTCAGATTCAACCGATTGTCGACCAGGTTGCCAGAAAGTTGGCGCAGGACCCGACCGCACAAATGGCCTGGCAGCCCATTCCCCTGTCTATTTACGGCGACCACTTACCCCCGCCGATTCGCTCCAGCTGGGTCTTCATCCTCCGCGCGGGCGCCACCACCGGTGCGGAACGTCATCCGAACAGCCATCAGCGGATGATCTCGTTCCAGGGGACCGGCGATATGCAGACCGGCGGCGAAGGCCGCTGGCAATCGAACGTTCTGATCAGCGCCCCGGACGCGGACCTGGAACGCCGGTGGATTTCGATCCCTCGCAACGTCTGGCACCAAGTCGTCGTCCCCGATGGCGCCAACTGGGTAGTCGTCTCTTTCCACACAGTCCCCGCCCACGAGCTCATCGAGGAACGGCCCGATACAGAGAATACCGCACGCACAAAGCAACAGCACTACGTAAGTCCCGAATAACAGAGTCATCAGTGTTAGCCTGATTCCAGCGGCGAGGCCACTCATGAAAACCCACCATCCCCCGGGTCCGCGCGACTGGTGCTTCGGCGTGACCATCGGCCTGCGCTCATTGCGAGAGCCGTTGCTGTTCCTGCCGGAGATGGCCCGGCGTTACGGCGACGTTACCCACATCCACGTCGGGCCCATTCATACCTACCTGATCAACCACCCAAACCTCATCCGCGAAGTCCTCATCACCAAGGGCAAGAGCTTCCGCAAGTGGGAACGGCAAAAGCGGGTCTTTCGCAAGATCGACGGCGAAGGCCTGATCAACAGCGAGGGCGATTTCTGGCTCAGGCAGCGCCGGTTGATCCAAAAAGCCTTCCACCGCAGCCGGCTCGGCCGCTATGCCGACATCATCGTCGACCTGACCCGGCGCCGGCTCGACGGCTGGACCGCCGGCGCGGCAATTAATCTCGACCAGGAGATGTCGCAGCTATCCCTGGAAATTACCGGCGCCACGCTGTTCGGCGTGAACCTGCGCGACCAGGCCGCCCGGCTCGGTGAGATCGCAGAGGTCCTGCGCGAGACATTTGTTCGCGAATTCCTGACGCCCCTCCCCCTCCCGGACTGGCTGCCGCTGCCTTCCAAGCGCCGCATGCGCTGGGCAATCCGGAACCTGGACACGTTCATTGCCGGGATCATCCGCGACCGCCGCACATCCGGGGAGGACAAGGGCGACCTGCTCTCGATGTTACTTCTGGCGGTCGATGAACAGGGCGACGGCACCGGCATGACCGACCGGCAGGCGCGCGACGAGGCGGTAACCCTGTTCAACGCCGGCCATGACTCGACGTCCGCGGGCCTGGCATGGACCTGCTACTTCATTGCCCGTAATCCCGGCGTGCAATCGCGCCTCCGGGAGGAGCTGGACACGGTCCTGGGCGGCCGGGTCGCGACCTTTGAAGACCTGCCCCGCCTCACGTTTGCGGACACGGTCGTCAAGGAGTCGCTGCGCATCTTTCCCCCGACTCCGGCCCTCATCAACCGCCAGGCGGTCACCGAGGTGGAGGTCGGTGGCTACCAACTGCCGCCGGGAAGCCTGGTCATCCTTTCGCCCTATGTTACCCAGCGCGATTCGCGCTGGTTCCCGGAGCCGGAGCGCTTCGATCCCGACCGATTCGCACACGGCCGGCTTGAGAAAATCCCCGAATATGCTTACTTCCCGTTCGGCGCTGGCCCACACGTTTGCATTGGCAATACCTTCGCCATGATGGAGATCACCCTGGTCGTGACCACCCTCGTGCAGCGGTTCCATCTCGAGCTGATGCCGGGACAGGAGAATCTCGCACCGGAATTGAAAGTTTCGCTGCGTCCCATGGGCGGCGGCTCGATACAGCCCGTCGCGCTCCTGCCGGCAGCACCGGCAGGAGCGCATACCTGACTTTCGAGGGAACTGGAATTCTCCTTCAATTTCAAATAGAAAAGAGCAAGGACTCGTTCGCCAAGGACAGCAGGTTAATTGGACCGATTGTCGAAACGCGCAAATCGATCACGTAAATTCGCGAGGTTCGAAAGTGTACTTCTTCGGTGTTGACTACACGACCACAGTTACTGGTTCAATAATTCGGCTGGTGCGTTGTGAACAATGCAATTACGAGTATGCCTACCAAATGAACCGAAAGATCAAGGGGCGTGCTTTGAGTCCATATGCCGTGAATACGAACCAAGCAGCGGCGCTTTCCGAGCGGCGAGCACAGAAACGATTAGAATACGCACTTCGGAATAGCTGTGATCCCGTTCCTTGCCCGGCTTGCGGATGGTATCAACGTGATATGATTCAGCGGCTCAAGAAGCTCCGACTGAGGTGGATTCCTAAACTCGCCATCGCAATGATCCCACTAAGCGTATTCGTGTTCGTAATTGTCTTCTCGCTGTTATTCAACACCGCGATTCCGAAAGAACATCACCCAGTCATTGCAGGCTTGGCCGTGGCCGGAGCATGGTGCGTAGTTGGAATGTTGCTTCTCGGAAGAATTATTCTCAACCAAATTTATGATCCCAACAGCACTTCATTCGACTACCGAATTGCGAAGGGTAAAGCTGGCGCATTATCCAAAGAACAATATCAACCGCTCACTACCCAGGCGAGCTCCGGCATCGTTGACTCCTCGTTCGAAATACTCTGAAGTTGCCGCTTTGCGTTCACTCCTTCACCTTGATGTCTTCCACCATTCGCGGCGGCAATCGGTGCCAGAATAACAGCTGCTCCCACCAGTGCGCTCGCCTCAAGGCTTCATCGTCCGCACCGATCGTGTGCTGCTTGCCTCTTCTGGTGCGGACGACAAGCGTGTTGTCGGGCCTCACTGCGACCACGCGCCAGAATTTATCGACCGAGTAGGAGTACGTGTCGCCGTACGGCGCTGGATCGATATACCGGGCATTTGGACCGGGGCGGGACGAACTTTTTTGCTTGCGGAAAACCACCACATCACCTTGGTGAAAGCTAGCGGACATGCCGACTCCTCAATGAATTCGGTCAAGAAAAATCGTCTGACGTTTTCCCGTCGGACTTGACGTTTTTCAGCCTAATATGCATAATATCACTCGCGGACTGACCGGTCAGTGCCGTTATAGACCACCTGGATTCGTACCTGAATTTGCGAGACTCCACAAAAGCCCAATCTGAGCTCTCACAAGTTCACTTACAAACCATGGGCGCCGACTCGGAACGGCGAGCGGCGCTTTCGCGGTTGGCCTCCTACCTTTGTATACGATTGCTCCCTCATGGGAATTATACAGGAGAAACAATGATGCAAGCTTCCTTTCGCCTGGCGGGAATCGTAATTCCTCTTTTGTTGGTGATTTTCTCCGGCGGTTGCAATCAGGCGCCGCCGGCAGGGCAAGAAAAAAAGCCCGCCGAGGTCGTCGTCACCACACCCATTACCGGCCAGGTAGTCGATTTCGAGGAGTTCACCGGGCGAACCGATGCGCTCAAGACCGTCGAAATTCGCGCGCGCGTCTCCGGCTTCATCATGACTGCTCCTTTCAAGGAAGGTGACTTGGTCAAGGAAGGGGATCTCTTGTTCCAAATTGATCCGCGAACCTACCAGGCCACATTCAATCAGGCCGATGCCCGACTGAAACAGGCTGTGGCCGACCGGGATTTGCAGGAGAAGAATACTATTCGCGTCCGCCGCTTGATCGAAGGACAGGTCATTTCCCAGGAAGATTACGACACGACCGTGGCCACTCTTGAAAAGTCCAAGGCGACGGTCGGGTCGATCGAGGCGGACCGGGACATGGCGCAGCTTTACCTGGAATTCACCAAGGTAACCGCTCCGCTCACGGGCCGCATCAGTCGGCGCCTCGTCGATCCGGGCAACCTGGTCGTCGCGGACAATACTCCCCTGACGGTAATCGTGGCGGACAGCACCTTGTACGTCTATTTCGACGTCGACGAGCGCACCTACCTCGACCTCGTCGGCAAAGCGTCGCCGGACCGGGGCTCCTGGTTCAAGGGATTGCAATTCCCGGTCGTGATGCGTTTGGCCAATGAGGAGGAATTTACGCACAAGGGCACCATCGACTTTATCGACAACCGCGTGAATGCCGCCACCGGCACGATCCGTATGCGCGGCGTCTTCGACAATGCCTCGGGAATCCTCAGGCCGGGACTATTTGTCCGCATCCGGCTGCCTATCGGCAAACCTTATGAGGCGATCCTCATTAGCGGTGAAGCACTGCTGAGTGATCAGGGCCGGAAGTTCATCTACATCGTTAACGACAAGAACGAAGTCGTCTACCGACAGGTGACGCCGGGACAGGAAATTCATGGCTTGACTGTGATCAAGAATGGTCTTTCCAAGGGTGAACGGGTCATCGTCAGCGGCATGCAGCGCGTCAAGCAGGGCGTGCAAGTCCAGGTCAAGGTCCAGGAACCGCCCGAGCCGCCGGCATCCTCGCTGGTCCAGCTGTTAAGGCCGCAACCGGCTATGCAGGCCGCGAAGCAACCGGATCAGGACGCCGGGAAATCGAAGGAAGGAGAGATCCGCAGGCAAGGTTCCGGCACCGCAACCGGCGGGAATTAAGAAACTATCTCAAAAAGGCGTCAGACCCCGTGATTTTAGGGGGTCTGACCCCTTTTTGAGATACATAAAGGGCGGTCATGTTTTCGCACTTCTTTATCCAGCGGCCGATCTTCGCGTCGGTGCTGTCGATTGTGATTACTCTGGCCGGCGCCGTGGCGGCGTTCACCCTCCCGCTCGCCCAGTACCCCCAAATCACGCCTCCCAGCGTTTGGGTTCAGTGTACCTATCCCGGCGCCGACGCCGGCGTCGTGGCCGCGTCCGTTGCTGCGCCCATTGAACAGCAAGTCAACGGCGTCGAGGACATGCTCTACATGGTGTCGCAGTCCAACAACGACGGTTCGTACCAGCTAACCGTCACCTTCAAGCCCGGCGTCAATCTGAATTTCGCCCAGGTGCTGGTGCAAAACCGCATTAACCTGGCTTTGCCGCTCTTGCCGGACGTGGTCAAGCAAGCCGGCGTCATCGCCCGCAAGCGCAACCCGGACATCCTCCTGGTTCTCGGTCTCTACTCGCCGAACGGGCGCTACGACGGCATGCACCTCAGCAACTTTGTCACGATCAATCTCCGGGATGAAATTGCCCGCGTCGACGGCGTCGGCGACGTGAACCAGTTCGGCCAGCAAGACTACAGCATGCGCCTCTGGATAGACCCGGGGCGGCTGGCGGAGCTCAACCTGACCGCCGGCGACATGGCCCGTGCGGTACGGGAGCAGAACATGCAGGTGGCAGCCGGCCACTTCGGCCAGCCGCCGGCGCTCTCCGACATGCCCTTTGCATATCCGATCACGACCGTTGGCCGGCTCTCCGAACCGGCGGAATTCGAGGACATCATCATCCGCTCCGACGCGAATGGCCGCAAGGTTCGTGTCAGGGACATCGGTCGCGTCGAGCTCGGCCCCCGCAGCCTCGACGCCACAGCGAAGCTCGACGGCAACCCAAATGCCAGCCTCGCCGTCTGGGCGCTGCCGGACGCCAACGCCATTGCCACCGCCGATCGGGTCATCAAGCGCATGGAGGAGCTGAAGAAGACCTTCCCCGAGGGTATCGACTACCGGGTCTCTCTGGATATGACGCCATTCATGAAGGAGTCCATCGCCGAAGTCATCCGGACGCTGATCCAGGCAGTGGCCCTTGTCGCCGTGGTCGTGATGCTCTTCCTGCAAAACTGGCGCTCGGCGCTCATCCCCCTGATCGCGGTGCCGGTCGCCATTGTCGGCACCTTCTCCGCCATGGCCGTCATCGGCTTCACTCTGAACAACTTGACGCTGTTCGGCCTGGTGCTCGCCATTGGCATTGTCGTGGACGATGCCATCGTCGTTGTCGAAGCGGTCGAGCACCATATCGAAGAGGGGATGGCGCCACGGCAGGCCGCGCACAAGGCAATGGAAGAGGTGTCGGGACCCGTCATCGCCATGGCGTTAGTGCTGTCGGCAGTTTTCGTCCCCTGCGCCTTCATCAGCGGCATTACCGGCATGTTCTTCCGGCAGTTCGCCCTCACCATCGCCGTCTCGACGATCATCTCGGCCTTCAATTCGCTTACACTGAGCCCGGCCCTCGCAGCCATCCTGCTCCCCCGGCGTGGGGCGAAAAAGGATTTGCTCGGCCGGCTGCTCGACTTGCTCCTCGGCTGGTTTTTCCGGCTGTTCAATCGGAGTTTCCGCCGCAGCACGACCATCTACACCCGCGTCGTCGACCTGGCGCTACGGGGTAGTGCCGTCGTTCTGGTGCTGTACGGCGGTCTGATCGCCATGACTTGGGTGGGACTGAACGGGTTGCCGCTTGCACTCACGCCCACGCCGCTCCGCGGTGTGAAGTGGGGTTCGTTTGACCTGGTCGGCGGTCTCCCCAAGGGTTATATCCCCAATCAGGACCAGGGCCGATTCTATATCGCCGTACAACTACCGGACGCCACCTCGCTGGAGCGCACCCAGAAGGCTGTCGATCACATCCAACAACTCGTACAGCCGCTCAAGGGCGTGGAGCACGTTACCGAAATCGCCGGCCAGTCGTTCACCTACAACGCCAACGCCTCTAACTTCGGTCAATTCTTCTGTACTTTTGCTCCGTTCGACCAACGCCGCGACCCATCGCTGAGCGCCGCGGCCATCACCAGGCAGGTACAGGAACTGCTTGACAAGGAGGTCCCCGAGGCCCGGGCGTCGATTTTTACACCTCCTCCGGTGCCCGGTCTCGGCTCGGCGAGCGGCTTCAAGCTCATTATTGAAGACCGCGGCGACCTGGGCATTGCCGAAATTCAGAAGCAGGCGGAGCGCATCATCGCCCGCTCTCAAAGCAGTGACAAGGTCGAGGGTCTGTCCTGCATCTTCCGGGCCAATGTGCCGCAGCTTTTCATCGACCTCAACCGCGAGCAGTGTCAAACCATGGGAGTCAATCCCAAGGACGTCTTTGACACGCTGCAAATCTTTCTCGGCTCCTTGTACGTCAACGACTTCAATCGCTTCGGCCGCACCTGGCAGGTGATTGTTCAGGCAAGCGGTCCATTCCGCAACGACGCGAACAAGATCAAGCTACTCAAAGTGCGCAACGCCCGGGGCGACATGGTGCCCCTGGGCGCGGTTGTCAACATCCGGGAGAAAGGCGGGCCGATCAATATCGGCCGTTACAATATGTATCCCGCTGCTGCCATTCTGGGCGCTACCAAGCCCGGCGTATCGTCCGGCCAGGGTATTGAGGAGATGGAGCGGATTTGCAACGAGGTGCTGCCGCCGGGGATGGCCTTCGAGTGGTCCGAGATCAATTTCCTCGAAGTCGACGCAGCGAAAAATGTCTGGAACAGCTTGATTTTGCCCCTCGCGGTAGTGTTCGTGTTCCTGGTACTGGCGGCCCAATACGAAAGCTGGGCCTTGCCGATGGCCGTCATCCTGGTCGTCCCCGTGTGCATTCTTGGCTCGCTGACCGGCGTGTCGGCGACGAAAGGCGACGTCAACATTTTCACGCAGATCGGCTTCGTCGTCCTGGTCGGCCTGGCAAGCAAGAATGCGATCTTGATCGTCGAATTTGCGAAGCGCAAGTACGAGGGCGGCATGCCACGCCATGAAGCGACGCTGCAGGCCTGCAAGCTGCGTTTGCGGCCAATCCTGATGACGTCGTTTGCGTTTATCTTCGGCGTCATTCCATTGATCGCCGGCAAGGGCGCCGGCGCGGAAATGCGGCGGACCCTGGGCATTGCCGTTTTCAGCGGCATGCTCGGGGTCACGGTGTTCGGCATCTTCCTGACGCCGGTTTTCTTCAACGTCATTGAATGGTTCAGCGATAAAACCGGAGCGCGCTCGCAGCGCGGGCAACAGTTGGGGCGGGCGCTGCAACTGCCCCTCCGCGCCGCCAAACTTTGCCTCGCGCGCCCGCCGGCACTCGTGTTGCGCGCACTCCGGCGGCTCGCTGCTGCTCCTGGGGGGCACGATTCCAATCGTGCCGACCACGCGAGGAGCGGCGCTTCGCCACGGGCCAGCAGCGACCATCAGCGAGGCAATGCGGACGGCCAAATAGTCCGGACCAACGCTCAGGCCGATCATCCCAAAGGAGAACAGAGGCAGTAACCGTGTTCTCGCGCTTTTTTATCAATCGACCGATCTTCGCCTCGGTACTGTCCATTGTGATCGTGCTTGCCGGCGGCGTCGCGGTCTTCACGCTGCCGATCGCCCAGTACCCGGATATTACACCCCCCACCGTCGAGGTGTCGGCATCCTACCCCGGCGCCAACGCCCGAACCGTTGCCGATACCGTGGCGGCGCCTATCGAACAACAGGTCAACGGCGTTGAGGGCATGATCTACATGTCCTCGCAGTGCACCAACGACGGCAACTACACGCTTACCGTCACGTTCAAGCCGGGATCCGATTTGAACATTTCGCAGGTGCTCGTGCAGAACCGCGTGTCCCTGGCGGAACCGATCCTGCCCGACCTGGTCAAGCGCCGCGGCATTTCTGTCAAGAAGAAATCGCCCAACGTCCTCATGATCGTCAATCTCTTCTCGAAGGATGACAGCCGCACCGACCTGGAGCTGAGTAACTACGCCACCATCCAGATCCGCGACGAGCTCTCCCGCCTCCATGGCGTGGGCGACGTTACGTATCTCGGCCAGCGCGACTACAGCATGCGGCTCTGGCTCGATCCGCAGAAACTTGCCTCATACAACCTCAATCCGCAGGACGTGATTCAAGCCGTCCAGGCGCAGAATACCCAGGTCGCGGCCGGCCAGATCGGCCAGCCGCCGACTCCGACCGGCCAGACCTCGCAGTACATCATCACCATCCTCGGCCGACTGGAGAAGACCGACCAATTTGCCAACATCATCCTGAAGAACATCAACGGCTCTCTCGTTTATTTGAAAGATGTGGCCAACATCGAGCTGGGCGCCCAGTCCTACGACCAGACTTGCACTCTGGACGGCAAGCCTTCGGTCGCATTGTCGATCTACCAGCTCCCGGGCTCCAACGCCCTTGAAGTCGCCCAGCGCGTCAAAGACCGGATGCGGCAGCTCAAGAAAAGCTTACCGCCCGGCATCGACTACGCCATCGTCTACGACACGACGCCGTTCATCACCGAGTCGATCGCCGAGGTGCGCGAAACCCTGATCGACGCCATTGTGCTGGTCTCGGTGGTGATCCTTGTGTTCCTGCAAAACTGGCGCTCGGCATTGATTCCACTTGTCGCCGTGCCAGTCGCGGTCGTCGGAACGTTTGCCGTCATGGCGGTGATCGGGTTCAGCCTGAACAACCTGACGCTGTTTGGCCTCGTGCTGGCGATCGGCATTGTGGTGGACGACGCCATAGTCGTGGTCGAGGCGGTTGAGAACCACATCGAGCACGGCATGACGCCGCGCGACGCGACGCTGCGAGCCATGGAGCAGGTCTCGGGTCCGGTGGTAGCGATCGGCCTCGTGCTGGCGGCGGTCTTCGTGCCCGCCGCGTTCATCAGAAGCATCACCGGCCAGTTCTTCCGACAGTTCGCGCTCACGATCGCGGTCTCGACTCTCATCTCGGCCTTCAATTCACTTACGCTGAGTCCCGCGCTCTCGGCGCTGATACTCCGGCCGCGAGCCCGGGGAGCTTTTGAGCGGTTGCCGGCGAGTCTTTTTGCGCTGTTCGGCGCGTGGGTAGGTCATAAGTTGGGCCGGCATTACGGCGATGCGGCGCTTGCAGCGCTGGCGCCGTACCTTCCGACGATGCCAGAGAACATGTCCGCGCCGCTGACGGACCTCTTGCGCCAGTGGGGACCCACCATCGCGGGAGCGCTGGCGGGGCTCATCGCCGGGCTGGTGCTGGGCAAAATGCTCAATGCCATGCTCGGCCTGTCATTCCGCGTATTTAACCGCGGTTTCGACTTTTCGAGCTCCATCTACATGCGCTGTGTTTCCAGGCTCCTCCGTGTTGGGGTCCTGGTCCTGTTGGTCTACGCCGGTTTGCTCGGCTTGACCTGGTGGGGCTTCACCCGCACGCCGACGGGGTTTATTCCGCAACAGGACAAGGGCTACCTGCTGGTGAACGTGCAACTGCCCGATGCCGCCGCCGCCGGGCGCACCAGCGACGTGGTCCAGCGCATTGAACAAATCGCGCTCAAGACGAAAGGCGTCAAGCACACGGTTGCTCTTTCCGGCCAGTCAATTCTGCTCAATGCCACAGCCTGCAATTTTGGGGCGCTGTATCTCATGCTTGACGACTTCGACCACCGGGCCAAGCCGGAACTCTCCGCCGAGGCAATTGCGGCTGCGCTACAGGAGAAGTTCCAACGGGACGTGCCCAAGGCGATCGTGAATCTCTTCGGGGCCCCGCCCGTGGAAGGGCTGGGCACAGCGGGCGGCTTCAAGATCATCGTGCAGAACACCGGCGATGATACGCTCAAGTCTCTCCAGGATGCGGCCGAACAAGTCATCGCCGCCGGCGAAGCGGATCCGCACTTGCAAGGACTATTCACCAGCTTCCGGGCCGATACGCCCTGGCTGGAACTGATCGTCGACCGCGTCCAGGCCAAGGACCGCGGTGTGTCGATCGACGACCTGCGCACCACGCTGGAAGCGACGCTGGGGCCCTATTACATCAACGATTTCAACCGCTTCGGCCGCACCTGGCAGGTCAATGCCCAGGCGCTGCAAAGCTTCCGCGGCTCGATCGACGACATCAAACAACTGAAGGTGCGCAACAGCCAAAACGAGATGGTGCCGCTGGCCGCCTTTGCAACCGTCCGCCACGTAAGCGGTCCGGTGCTGATCATGCGTTACAACATGTACCCGTCGGCGGCGGTGCACGCCGACCCGGGGCCAAACACGAGCTCCGGTCAAGCAATCGAGCACCTGGCGAGTTGCACCAACGACACGTTGCCGATCACGATGCGCCCGGAGTGGACCGAGCTGGCGCTCTTGCAGCTTCAGACCGGCAACACGGCAATGTGGGTGTTTGTGCTGGCGGTAGTGCTGGTGTTCATGGTATTGGCAGCCCAGTACGAAAGCTGGACATTGCCGCTGGCGGTGATCCTGGTGGTGCCGATGTGCTTGCTGTGTTCGATTACCGGGGTGGTGCTGGCGAAGATGGACGTGAACATTTTCACGCAGGTTGGTTTTCTGGTGCTGGTTGGGCTGGCCTGCAAGAACGCAATCTTGATTGTCGAATTCGCCAAGGCGCAGCGCGAGGCGGGAGTTGCGCGCCGGGATGCGACGCTGGCCGCCTGCCGGCTGCGTTTACGGCCGATCATCATGACGTCGTTTGCGTTCATCCTCGGGGTGGTGCCGTTGATGGTGTCGGCAGGCGCCGGCGCGGAGATGCGGCGGACGCTTGGGACCGCGGTCTTCGCCGGCATGCTGGGAGTTACACTGTTCGGCGTGTTTCTGACCCCGGTGTTTTACTACCTGATCCAGTACTTTGCCGACCGCCGGGCGGAGCGGCGCGCGGCCTGGGAAGAAGAGAATCTCGTGGAAATGTGATTCGTAGTTGTAATAAACTCACAGCTATTCAAGGATTTGTCGTGCGAACCAAAACTCTCGTTCAGGTGGAAAAAATTTTGGAAGCGGCGGCCCGTTTGTTCGGGACGCACCGCTTTCATGAAGTGCGGATGGAAGACGTGGCCGATGCGGCCGACGTCGGCAAGGGGACCCTGTATCGCTACTTCCGCGACAAGGAGGAGTTATTCACGGGGCTCCTCGAACACGCGCTCAAGCAATTCCAGGAGCGAATCCGGGAAGAGGTGGCCAAGGCATCTGGAGCGCGCGATCGTCTCGAAGCGCTCGTCGGAGCGATCATCACTTATTTCGACGAGCACCCGCATTTGATGGAATTGATTCAGCGTGGCGAGCTTAGCCACATCGGAGACAAACCATTCGTTTGGAATTACGCGCGCGTCGGAATGTTGAAACAGACTACGGACCTGTTTGAAGAGGGGCGGGTACGGGGAGAATTCGCGGTTGGCGACCCGGAATTGACGGCCATGCTGCTGCTGGGCGGCATTCGCACCGTGATTCGGATCGGGGTCAAGCCGAGACCTGCGGATTTGCCGCGCCGGATCGTACAAAACGTGCTCTGTGGCGCGGCCGCTGTCCCGTGCCTATCCTGACGGCGGCACAACGATGTTACAAATCATCCGGTCGGCGTTGCAATTCGTAAATAAAAAATGTCGAAGTTCGCGCCACGGGTTGGCACTGGCGTAGGAAGACCGCAGCTGGAGCCGTGCTGGTCATCCCGTAGAGCATCGTCGTGCTGGCCGCCAGGTAAGGGCCGCGCATCCGGACCAAAAAGTCTTCCGGGCCGTGAACTGCTACGGTGTCTAGGGGGACAATCCGGAGGTTTAGTTTCTTTAACGCCGGATCGGTGCCGAAGTACCAAACATTCACCCAGTCGATTCCGCGACGTCGTTGCCACCGGGTCAGTTCTTTCAAACCTTGGCCCCAATCATAGTTGGAGTCGCTCAGGTACCGGTAACCATGATCGGTGCCACCCCACAATGCGTTGGTGTAGCAAAGGCCATCTGGCCAAACCGCCATAGCGGCCGCGGCGGTCCAAAAAATACCGACTCCAACCCCACCGGCAAGCGCCGTCCTTGTCCACGAAACGGTACTCGCGTTCCAGGTCCGGATCAATCCCGCCGCCAAACCCACCACGCCGAGGGCAACCAGTGGTAGGACAAAGCGGACGCCGATCTGCACGCGATAGAGCGGGCTGAAAACCAGCAGGCCGGCTGCCGACAGGCACGCCCAGTTGAGGAGAGCTCGCGGATTCCGGCAGGCAAGCAAAATAGTGATGATCAATAAGGGCAGGCTGAGTTTAATGCTCAAGGCGACCGGAAAGTAATACCAGACGGAGCTCCGATGGCTTTCGCCCAGCAAATACGTACCCCCATGCTCGGCGTTATGCTTAAATTGAATACTCAAACCGCGATAGGCGTTCTCCGGGCTCCGCAGGTGTTCAACAAGCCAAATGCCGATCCGGCTTGCCGGCCCCTCGGGCAAACCCAAGTCCGCCGCATTCAGGTGGCGGGTCGGGTGGCGGCCATCACTGCAATAAATGGATACGATTAACAACCCAAGGCCAAAGATCTGCAGCAAGTCCCGAGCTGAATCGCTCAACAGAGCTGGCATCTGCCCCAACCTGGCTCGAACTTTTGTTTTCCAAAAGTGGCCTGGTCCTTCCGGTTGACCGACGACGGAACGGAACACGCCGGCGCGTGCGAGTCGCTCCAATTCCACAATGCCGAGGCAAAGCGGCCCGAACAACAATGCGGAAGCCTTGGCTGCGATGGCGGCGCCATACCAGAAGGAGACCAGGCCCACGCGGCGAAGCCAGCCGGAGTCGCGTTCAGTGCGGAAATGATAGACCAGCGCCAGTAAACATGCGCTAACGGCAATGTCCGTGGTGGCGAGACTCGCATGGCCGAGCAAACACGGTTCACACGCAAGGAAGGCGACAGCCAGCCGGCCCCCCCACGGACCCGCCAATTCGCGGCCGGACCGCCAACCATACCACAACAAAATCCACCAAAATACCAGTGTTCCTGCCCTTGCCCAGGGCAGGAGGACTTCCAGGTCTTCCACCGGGTCCAGGGTTACGCCATTGAACGATTCCCAAAGGTAAATCGACACGGTCGCCACATCGGCTGGAAGCGGCATGGTGCCCACACTCACCAGACCTTTATGGCTGCCGGTGTGCCAGCGCGTCAAGCCGGCGGAAATGTAGAAAGGCTCGTCAAAGGTCGGCCCGAGATGCCGGGCGGCCATAACGCACCAAAGCGATGAGGCGCAAACGCATACGAGGACCCAGAGTAGATCGAAAATCCCCGCGCTCCACAAGCGCCTTGCCATCGGCCAACCCCGCCGGAAAGATTTGCTATTTTCCCGTTATCTTTATCGACCGGTGGCCGGCGTTGACTTTAGTTATTTTCTTTATTTTGCGAACTTGGCGAAGGGATCGTGGTTCGCATCGCGTTGCCTTTGGTACTCAGTGCCGTCCGCCAACTTCTGCGCAACGGGCTCGCCATAGAGACGAGCGATCACGTGCAGGGCCATGTCGATGCCTGCGGTAACACCGGAGGAGGTAACGCGATCGCCGTCGTCGACCCAGCGGGCCTCTTTCACCCAGCGGGCCTTGGGCCCTTGACCGGCGACGAAGGAAAAGAATTGTTTGTTGGAAGTTGCCCGGCGCCCATCGAGGAGCCCCGCCTTGGCCAGGAGCGCGGAACCGGTGCAAACCGACATCACGATTTCCGCTTTTGCGGCCCGCCGACGCAGCCAATCCAGAAGCGCTTCATTGCCGAGTTCCTTTCTTGTCCCCAGCCCACCCGGCACAAGCAACAGGTCCAGGTCCGGACAGTTGTCCATGCTGTAATCGGCGACGAGCTTTGTTCCCTGAGTCGACGGCACGGGGCCGGCGGTTTGTGCGACCATGACGACCTTCAACCGCGATCCCAGATTCCCGAACATCTCCGCCGGCCCGCAGACATCGAGCAACTCGAATTGCGGGTAAAGCACGATGCCGAGCGTGCGCGTCTTGGCGGGAGTGTCGGGGGGCGCTGCTTTTTTGCTTTCCGGCGGCGGTTGATCTTGCGGTCCGGCACTCTGCAGTTGACTTGCGGGAACGCACAGGCAAAGTCCGGCGAAACACACGACTGCCGCACTTCGTTTGCAAAGGATTGGGTCGATCATGGCAAGGGTCCTTACTTTGTCACCGGGTCCCAAGCCCGCGCCGGGTCGTAGGAATAGTATTCGACCATGCCGCGATGCAACGCGGTATAGGCAGGCTGGTCGCCCTGTACAGCCGGAGCGAATTTGAGCCCTTGCTGGCTCATTTGCACCACCAGTTCGCCCACGGTGTTGCCCGTGGCCGCCCACTTCCGCGAAGCGTAGTTCGCAATGTTCGGATCTTGCAAGCCATTGATGGTGCCGTCCAGGTCGCGCAAGTAGCTCTTAGACTGGCTGTATTGCTTCGGGGTAAGCGCCATTATGTTGTGGCTAATCGTGGAATTGATGTTCTTGACGGCCTCGATCATGTTGTTCAGAATATCCGCCTTGACCGGTCCGTATTTGGCCTGCTCATAGGCCATGGGAGCCAGTTCATCCAGGCGTTTGCGATCCGTTTCATAGGAAGCATCCTGGAGCGGCAGGGGCCATTGTAATTTGCCGCCGTCCTTGAGCAGGCCCAGGCTGCCTGTCGTCATACCGGAAGTGACGTTGATGTGGTGCAAAATATCTTGATTCAACGGAACGGTCGGCCCTCGTATCCCCTGAGAGTGCATCTGCTGAATGGCAACCAGCATTTGATTCAGAGCGATACCGGACCAGATTTCGTTGGCGGGCGGGTCATTCCGGGCCCGTCGAATGTCCTCGATGCGCTGGCGCTCGCGCTCGTCTTCGGGAGTCGGTGTCTTATCGCGCTCGTAAAGCCATTCATCAAAGGATTTTCGGCGGGTATCGATCTGGGCCTGTCTTTTCTGTTCTTTCATGATCCCGGCTTGCTCATAATCCTTCCATGTGTTGCTCTGGGCATTAATTATGTCGGCCACACCGCTGGTGAAACTGCCATAGGGGTTATAGTAAGGGGAGTAAAAACCCGGGCCATAAACGGGGAGAGTTGCCGGCGGTCGATTGAAACCGGCCCGATAACCACTCATGGTGCCCTCGATTGGCCCTCGGCTATAGGCCGGTGTGTCCGTTCCCGGAGCCGGCGGAGCGCCCGCTGCGGGCACTACGCGAAAGTTGGAATTTCCCTGCGCATAAATGGCGACATCCGTGCAATACAGGGTAAGCGGGACCATAATTGCGAAATAGGTCCGTCCGTTGCCAAGAAATACCATGATCCTGACCCCTTTATTTTTTGCGGTTGTCGGGTTTGACCCGGGGAGGTAACTTGCCGGCGGGTATCAATTTTTTCCACTTTTGAATGGCCAGAGCGCGCTTGTCTGCGGAATCCAGCGGATTATACCCAAATTCTTTGCCGGCGGGAACCAGCCGGGAAAGATGCCAGTAAGCCAAGCCCCGAACTCCCAGCCTGTCATGGGCGAGGTAATCAATCAAGGTCTCATATGTTTCGGGTCGTGCCAAATCCTCATCGCCGAAGCTGTGCAACAACTGCATAAGCGTCTCGGCTTCGACCGGTTGAATCTTGGCGACTTCAACGAGCCGTTTGTATAAAATCTGATCCTGGCCCGGTTTCCGGCCGATCCAGTGGCGCACGGCCACGACGCTGTTATCCCATACATCGTAAAGTTTCGTTTCGCGCATTGCCTTGCCGAGGCCTTCCAAATCGTCCAGGGCCCCCATCAACAGAACAGCCAATCTACGTTCAGTCATGTTGTCGGAGTTCAAGAACTCTTCAATGGCAGCAGCAATCGGCTTTTTCTCAAGCGTCTGGCGAAACTTTTCGAGAACCTCTTTCACCATTTTGGCCCTGTCCGACTCGTCTTTCGCAGCAGTGGCCCAGGAAGGAAGTTTTTCGAGGAATCGGGGCGATACATCCTCGCCGGTGACGCTGTCCCACTCGATCAAGGATGGGCCGGGAGGAGCTTTGAGAGTATGTTCGACATTCCCGTGATTCAGTCGGACCTGCCCCTTGATGACCAGAAAAACCAGGTCGGCGACGGGTTCATCTTTCGGACCGGGTGTCTTCGTAAACGGAACGCCGCGTGGCCATCGGCCATAGATTTCCATGGCGATCCGGGTTCCCGGTTCCACCAGGGTCAATTCCCAGGTTTCTTTGCGAACGTGGACCTTGACATGCGCAGCGCCGTTTTCTTCGCGATTCACCAGGTCAACTCGGCCCCGGTCGAGGGTCAGTTCCAGGTCCGCCTGGGAGGACTCGTGCAACTGGACTGCACTTTCAATGATCGGATAGGGCGACATGTGATCCAGATCGGAAAGGAAGCCCAGGCCGACGGCTCCATTTTTGGAGTGCAGGATAGCCCCCGGCATGCCCACCAGCAGATCGCCGTTGTTTAATGCGCCTTTTTCGGCCACGATTTGCCAGGTCGTGCCGTTTGCTTCGCGGCGGACCATCGACCCTTTTTTGGTCATGCAACTTGCGACAGTTGCTTTACCCTGGGCCTCATCCGCGCTGCACGGCGAAAGAATCGAAGTAAATGACACATATGCGCATCCCCAAATAAGCCCTTTAAATCCAGCAAGAGTTTTGGGAAAGACGAGGCCGGGATCGACTACGGCTCTCATGAGATCCTCGCGAAAAAGGGTCTACCTGGGTTTCAAGACGGTGAGCGGAAACGACAGATTGGCGATTTTGCGGGATGCGTTATCGGTGGCTTTCAATTGGACGGTGAATTTGCCCGCCCGATTAAGCTCCAGCAGGAATTGTAAAGGGATGGCAGGAGCGTTTTGCGGGACGTCCTTGTTGACTTCGCCCACAAAGGGTTTGGCAGTTGGCCTGCCATTTTCATCCAGGACGGTCATGGTCACCGTCAAATTCGGTTGGCCCTGCGCCGAGGCCCGGCCAAAACCGACGGCACTGAAATTGATCCACAGGGATTGCCCTTCCCCAACAAAGGGGGCGGGAAATCTACCTTCCGGATCACTGGTGGTCGTCAGTCGAACCAGGCTGAAGTTGGCCGGCAACACCTGGTAGCTACCGGTAACCGACTTACTGGCCTTCGAAGCACGATCGGTGACCGTCACCTTGACCGTGTAGTCACCGGGTTGCTGATTCAAGCCGATGTGGAGGTTGGCAAAGCCCTGGATCTTGTTGCCGCCGAGGCTCAGACTGGCTTCGAGATCGCGCGGCGTTTGCTTGAAGAGCACCATCCCCTTCCCGTCCGCGATTTCCATGCCCACGCTGTAAAGGACCTTTCCCGAATCATCTGCCTTGATGCCTTCGATGTCAAACGAGAGAACGAAATTGTCCCCGGGCACGAATTTGGTGTCGGTCCGGGTTATGCCCGTAATCCCGTAGGTGGTGCGAACATTGGTCAAGGCGAGCGGCGCGGCTTGACCCGGGGCCAAACTCAAACCAAAGATTAAGGCAAACATCGTCCACATGGCAGGAAGATCCTCGCGTGAAAATGAGTTGACAATTATCCTTAAATTAGCGGGAATCGTGAAACTGGCAAGAACAAGTTGTGTCGAATAAAAGGGGACTCCGAACGGCGGATACGCGTCAAGGCATCGCCTTCAATAGCGTCCCAGCGGTATTACCGTTGCCGAACCGTTCGATCCGACGGGATTTCATGTTGTAGACGTCCCCTGTGGAAAGAACGAAGTAGGGCTTCTCCCAGGGTTGATACGCCTTGTGGTTGTCGTGAACGGCGACTTTCCAGGCGCCCATCACTTCGAACCGGTCGCCTTTCACGACGATGGCGGTTCCCTCGGACAGGCCGATGCCGAGCAGCTCTGGATACTTCTCGATGACGGGGATCAGGTCGTCCCAGCGCATGCGGGTGTTGATGTGCTGATCGATGGCAGTGTTGCGCAGGAAGTTGAAACCGCGCTCGTGCTCCTTCTCGGTCGTCATGACAATTTGCGGGCCAGCCACCGCGCCGCGGACCAGGTAATCCCCTTGAATGGTGGCCCCCGCTGAACTCCCGGCAATGACGCCGCCACGTTCGAGGACCTTGTGAAATGCGCGATAGGTTCGGGTGTTCATGTAGGAATCGACGATATTCCATTGGCGTCCGCCGTCGAACCAAACGGCCGTCGCATCCGTCAAGGCGGCGGCAAATTCCTCGGTGTCGGCCACTTTCGGATCGTGGGTGTGCAACATGCGCACGTGCTGGAAGCCGCGAGTTTTCCAAGGGGCGACGACCTTGTCCTCTTCATAGATGCGAACGCTGCTATCGGCATTCTTGTTGCCGCGCGCCGTCGGCACCACGACGAGCCGTGCGTCCTTGCCTCCGGCCAGCCGAAGAAAGGTCTCGAGGATGCCCGTGTCCTTCAACGATCCGCCGCCGATGATGAGCAATGTCCCCTTGGCAGGACCGTATTGGGGAGTTTCGTCGCCGAGCGCCGCGGAAGTGATCGACAAGAGAAGCAGACAGAGGGAAATTATCCGCATCGCTTTCATGGGAGGGAGTCCTTTGTGGCAAACGTTATTTCCTAAACTAGAAATCGTGTTGTGTTACCCGTTCAACCCCGCGAGGATTTGCCGGATTGCCCCGAAGTGATACGCGGTGTGAGCGGCCGTGGAGAGAGCGGCGGCAGCGCCCATGTCGTCCCAATTCGTGCGGCCGGTGACGACCTTTCGCCATTTTTCGGCTTCGCGGCGGAGATTGTCGCGTAAAGTTCGCCATTGATCCTCGGTAACCGAGGTGCGCTGCCAACTGGCGTTCCAGTCAGCGCCGGCCCACGGGTTCGCTTCGCCCGCCGCCCAGCGGTTCAGGATGGAGAGGCCGAAATAAACGTGATCGACGTGGGCGGCGATCGTCGTTTTTCCGGGCATGGGCCGCTTCGACGCAGCGCTCGCTTCGATCGTGTCGAGCTGGCGAAGCAGGCCGGGATCGCCCGGGTTGAGGAGATATGCCTCCTGGCCGGGCGGGCCATCGAAAATCTCGGTCAGCATGTTGGACAAGGCGCGTTGAAAGACTGAGTCGGTGGTGGTCATTGATACTCCTGTGTAGAAAACGTCTGAAACTTGGTTCGTGTCGGAAGTCGCGGTTAGGTCAACTCTGCGAACGCTTCCGTTGGCCGTTCGCGGATCAACGCAGCTACCACACCCGCCGTTTGCTCATTGGCGGCGTAGTACCACCGTTCGATCGGGTCGAGCTTTTGCTCTGCTGGGTCTTCGCGAGACCAGACAATGGCGAGCATGAGCTTCGATGCCTCGCGTATAGACTGGGCAGCGCTGGCCATTCCCAAGCGATCGTAAGCAGCCGCCCATTCGGCCATTTCTTCCGGCGAATGATCGAAGAACCCGCGATTGCCGATCATTCCAGACGCCACCCAAACCGCGAGAGCCAAGCCCTGAACTTCGGTCAGGGATTCCAGTCCGCGTGACCAACGGCGGTCGAACGCGGCCTGAGCGACGGCCATCCACAGGTCGAAGTCGGTGCCGTCTATAAGTAGCTTCTCGAACCGCGACGCCATGTCTTGCCCAACGCCTGCGATAAGCTGCCGGCGGCCTGGGAGGATCTCCCGCCGCGAAACCGGCTTCCGGGGCCGTTGCTCCGCTTCATCGTTTGTCGAATCACCACGCAGAACAAGTACCTGCCCGTCTCGCTTTGCCCCAGTACGTAGTATACCGGATTCTCGCCTTCGGACTTTCCGCGTCGTACGAATGACCGTGCAAAACAAACTTGTTCCACTTCTTGCGGCGTCACACCGTGGCGAGCGATGTGTTCAATTACTTGCGTGAGACACGGATCTGGTTGATGTCCGTTCCAAAATCCCCTAGATAGTCTGCCTGTCCAATCGCCGCGCCTACAATGATAGGAACAGCTGTCGATGAACCAGCCATGCCAAGGAGGACCAATCCAATGCGCGGTTGCCGATGTCTGCTTGCGGTTGTCCTGGCCCTTCTCGGGGCCGGTGATGCAGTCCTCGCCGAGGAGCGGGCGCATTTTCATCATGTCCGTTTGAATGTAACGGACGTGGACAAGTCGATGCGTTTCTATGCGCGCGTTTTCGGAGCGGTGCCGGTCAAGTTCCAGGGAGTGGCGGAGGCCCTGTTCACAGAGCGGTCGTTCATCCTGTTCAACAAGGTGAGCCAGGCGCCGCCGAGCGAGTTGACATCCGCGATCTGGCACATCGGTTGGGGAGGAGTGGACGTCAAGAGCGAATACGAGTGGTGGAAGAATCGCGGCGTCACGATCCATACGCCGCTCAGCCCGCTGCCCGGTCCGGACAATTATTATTTCTACCTGAGCGGTCCGGATAAAGAGCTGATCGAGATCAATACCATGGGCCATCATCGCTTTGGCCACGTACACTTGTTCGCGACCGATGTCAATGAAACCACGAGCTGGTACGCCAAGCATCTGGGGCTGGAGCCGCGGCGGAAAGGCCATGTTGCCAAACCGGGCGGGGACATGTCCACACTGGCGAGTATCTGGATGAACTCGTTTCCCTGCGACAACGTGAACCTGATCGTGTTCGGGAAGCCGGACCGCGATCCGCCGCCGCCCTGGTGGCGCGATGCGCCGCTGCGGACGCTCCAACCCACGCAAGGCCGGGTCATCGATCACCTTGCGTATTCGTATCGTGCGATCGAGCCGGTCTATGAGCGCATGAAGCAAGCCGGAGTGAAGATTGTTCGCCCGATTGGGCTCGACGAGTCGTTGAAGCTGAAGAGCTTCTTTGTCATGGCGCCGGACGACGTGTTAGTCGAGATCGTGGAAGCAAGACCCTTACCGGAGGGAGTGTGGGAAGATCCATCGCGGCGCTAGGGGTGCCCAGGTCAAGGAGTGGCCGGCTGCGGGAAAACGCAAGAAAAAACGCCGGAAGCGGCAAAATCACCTGGATTGCTTTCCCGGCGGAGCGTATTTCAGAAAGTATTCAAGAAAGGCAAGCTCCAGCTCGAGGGCCTCGGCAGTGGGAACATGTGTCTTGCGCGCGGTCAGGAAGGCGCGGTTCTTGTGGCCAAGCAGGTTGTTGACGGCGACGAGATGATTGAGAGCTTGCCAGTTCCTGGGCGGGTCCTGCACGCCGCCGGAAACGAGCACCGGGCGCGACGCCATCAAGGCGTGCAGATCGACAAGATCTTCACCTGCGTCGATCATCTCCTTGTAAAGACCGGTGCGCGGGTTGGCCGGCGACGGTACACCCTGCTGGCGCTGGACTTTCGGATCATAGCCGAGATACCACGGCTCCCAGTAATTCACGTTCGGGTCTTTTTCGTTGAAGACGATACCGGGATCGGACCGGACGGCACAGGCGAAGCGTTCATCGAGGCAGGAGGCGAACATGGCCCATTTGCCGCCGTAGGAGAGCCCGATGATGCCGATGCGCTTGGGGTCCACATCGGGCACCCGGGCGAGAGCCGTCAGGCAGTTGGCCGCCACGTAGGCCAGGATCGTGAGGGGTTGACGCCGGAGCTCCTCGCCGGCTTTGATGAGCGCGCCGCGGGTGTCGCCGCCCAGCTTGTCGACGGAGCCCGGCGTGCCGATCGACAGGGTGACAAAGCCGCGCTTGACCAATTGTAAGCCGTAATCGTGCGTGCCGATGCCGCGGCCCTTGGGGCCCCGGCCAATGCTCGTAAGCGGTTCATAAAACGGGACGACGACGGCTGGAAATGGTCCAGGCCCGTTGGGAATGAGGAGATAACCGTCCACTGACTTTCCTTCGGGAGATGCTTGCACACGGAACTGATACTCGGTGTAGCCATCGCGTTCAACTTTTTCCAGCTTCTTCATCTCAGGCCGCTCGATCCGGGACGGCCAGGGTCCAAGGCGTTTGTGCCAGGTCTTCAGAATTTCATCGCGCCGCTTTGGCCAGTCCGCAGCCGATTGGACAACGGCGCCATCGGCGAACTTGAGAGGCGACCGATAAGAGCCGAACTTCCCAGCAAACTCCTCGGGAGGCTCGGCGAAGGGCTCCAGCTTCTTCCAAAGCGTCTCGGACGAAACTTGCCCATCGGACGGAACAGCGGCCACAGCCAGCAATAGGAATGTTGCCAGGAGCACACCGCATCGGAACGCGTGGACATACTGGCGGAGATGATGAAACAACTTTATCATAACGGCCTATGGGCAGTGTATCGCGTAGACGACAAACGGTAATATAGTTGGATATTTTTCCAAAATGAAGGGGAGTAACAGAAATGAAGAAGACATGTTTTTTTGCGATCGCCCTGCTCGGACTGTGGATGACGATCGGCTCTGTGCGCGCCCAAGATTGCGCTCCGCTTCTCGATGGCTGCGTCAGCCGGTGGCCAGGCGAGGGAGATGCCGGCGATATCATCGGTATGAATTGCGGTGAGTTGATTGGCACGGTGAGCTTCGCCGATGGGATGGTGGGGCAAGCGTTCAATTTTGACGGTGATCGGAATAGCTGGGTGCGCATCGCTGATGATCCCAGTCTGCAGTTGCAAGAACTCAGTGTGGCGGCCTGGGTGTTTCCCCGAACGGCCGGCGACGTTCCCGATGAGCTAGGAGCCGTCGTGTTTGTCAAAGACCGCGGCTCCGTGTCCGGGGCGCCCGTTTCTTATGCCATCATTGGTCCGGGAGTGACCGGCAAGTTCAGCGTCGATCTGGACTTTACGGACGGGACCAGGACGGGACTGGTCTTCAGCGCCAATTCCTTTTCCTTCAACCAGTGGTATCACGTTGCGCTCACCTGGGACGGCGACACTGTCAGCCTCTTCGTCAACGGCAATCTCGAGAACTCCCAAGAGGTCGGACCCAAGACGATCATCTATTCCTCGGACGATGCCTCGATCGGCCGGCACGCTCATATTGACCGCGCTTACAATGGTCTGATTGATGAAGTGGCTGTTTTTAATCGCGCGCTGACTCTGGACGAGATTCAGGCGGTGGTCGATGCGGGAAGTGCGGGGTGGTGTCCGCCAGAATAGCGAACTCACCGCGGCGTTACAGCTCATCATACGGCATCTCGAAAATCCTCTTCAGCAGGCTCCGGTCGCCGGACTGCAAGCCGAGGCGGAACCACTTCACTCGCTGGGCCGATGTTCCGTGCGTGTAGCGCTCCGGCGAGGTGAATCCCTTCGCACGTTTCTGGAGGCGGTCGTCGCCGATGGCGTTCGCCGACTTGATTGCCGATTCGATATCGCCGCGCTCGATGAAGTGGAATTTCTCCTGGCCATAGTGCGCCCAGACGCCAGCGAGGTAATCGGCCTGCAATTCCAGGCGAACGGACCATTTGTTGTATTCTTCTTTGGGCAAGGTTCGCCGTTTCTGATCGACAAGCCGGCTGTAACCAAGCAAGTTCTGGACATGATGGCCGACTTCGTGCGCGATAACGTACGCCTGGGAGAACTCCGCCTTGGAGCCGCCGAGCATCTGTTGCAGTTCGTCGAAGAAGGTCGGATCGAGATAAACGGTCTTATCCGCCGGGCAATAAAACGGCCCGACCGACGAGGGTGCGACGCCGCAGCCTGTTTCTACCTCATCGGAGAAAAGCACCATGTGCGGAGGCTGATAGCGCTCGCCCGCCTTGCGAAACTGTTCTTCCCAGACTTCCTCAGTGAATCGAAGGATGGTGGCCGTGAACTTGCGACTTCGCTCCTCCTCGGGTGTGAGGGGACGGTCTTCGACCTGATTGTTACCACCACCCCTGGGATCGACGGGGCGATCGCCGAGGAGCTGATTCAATTTCTGCGGATCGACGCCCAGGAACACTCCGATGAGCAGAATGAGCAGAGCCCCGCCGCCGCCGACGGCCAGGCCCTTCTTGCCAAGCCTGCGGCGGTCTTCCAGGTTGCCGCTTTCTTCATGCCCTTCCCATTTCATGATGCACCTCCTCGGTTAGGACAGCCTTTCTTCAGCAGGTTACGGAAGGCGGTATGTAGCGCCGCGGCCAGAATCGTTCAGGTATGTATGGCGCTCGCGCTCCTATTATTCTATTGAATGCACTGGAAGGCCGCGCCATCAACGAGTGGTCTCATGTTGCGCTCACCCGGGACGGCAACACTGTCAGCCTCTTCGTCAACGGCAATCTCGAGAACTCCCTAGAGGTCGGACCCAAGACGATCATCTTTTCGTCGAACTATGCGTCCATCGGACGGCATGCCCATATTGACCGCGCATACAATGGTCTGATAGATGAAGTGGCCGTTTTTGACCGCGCGCTGACGCCGGACGAGATTCAGGCGGTGGTCGATGCGGAAAGTGCGGGGTGGTGTCCGCCAGGATAGCGAAGTACCGGCCGGGGACATGACGAGCGTGGATGTCGTATCCGAAGTCGTGAACCGAGGAGCAAGCCAATGAATGATGACTTCGTTTCGCTGTTCACGTTCAATCGATGGGCCAACGCCCGGATGCTCGACGCTTGCCGAAAGCTGACGCCCGAGCAGTACGCCGACGAGCCGGTGCCCAGCTGGACTAGTGTTCGGGCGACCGTCTGTCACATTGCGGTCGTCACCGAGGGGTGGCTGCGCGGCCTGGCGAATGACCCAGACGAGAGCCTCCCGACAGAGATGGACCTGCCGACGGTGGACGATGCACAGCGCCTGCTGGAACGGGCGTATCGCCGGATCGATGAGCTGTTGCCGGCCCTCACGCCTGACTGGCTCGCCACGCCGGTCACGTTTTCAAGGCGCGGCCGGACAGCAACGTTGCCCCCGTGGGTAGTGCTACGACACATCGTCAATCACACCACCTACCACCGGGGCCAGGTGGCGTCCAAGCTCAAGCGGTTCGGGATCCAGCAGGCGGAGACCGACTTGGTGTACTGGGTCTTCGAGCAGAGCCCGCAGCAAACGTGAGATTTGCCTTCCAACGGAGCTAATTGCGGCAAGATGCAGTCGGCGTTCACGGAGTAGACCCAGCCGCCCGGTTCTCCGGGTTCTCCTGAAAATAGCGCAGTCGCTTTATCAGGTTGTACGCGCGGGCGTAGCGCCGCCAGGGGTCTTTGGACAGGCAGCGCAAACAGAAGTCATCCAGCTGCGCCGTGACGCGGGAGTTGACCCGACCAGGCGGGACCGGCACTTGCAAGCGCACTTGTTCCAGCGTTTCTCGGGCGGTTTGCCCCGTAAACGGCGGTCGAGCAGCGAGCAACTCATACAGAATCATTCCCAATCCGTAGATGTCCGTGTATGGCCTCAATTCCGCTCCCGGGTTTTGGAGCACTTCCGGAGCGACGTAGGCCAGGCCCGTGGAGTCAGGATCATCGACGGATGGCGAGCTCTGGAACAGGCCTCCCGTCGCGCAGAAATCGCTGACCCGAGGGATTCCATCTGCGGCGAACAGCACATTGCTTGGCTTCAAGTTACCGTGGACGACGCCTTGCCGGTGAAGATAGCCGACGATCTCGGCCAGCTGCTCGACCAGCTTGAGGGCCTCGCGGACGGCGTAGTTCCGGCCGTCGAGGCGGGCGGCGAGACTGCCATGCGGCACGTATTCCATGGCCACGTAGGGAGCGCCGTCCCACCAGCCGGTCCGCTGTACGGGGACGATGTGTGGGTGCGCGAGAGTGGCCCACGAGCCGGAGTCGCGCCGGAGTCGGGCCTCCCATTCGGCTTGCGTGCCAGCCCCCGCGCTGAAGACTTTCAGGGCCACGGGCTGCGGAAGCGCACCATAGTGGGCGCGATAAACGATGCTGCGAGGCCCGCGCCCAATCTCACCGACGATCTGGTAGCCGTCGCGCGCCGCTAGCCGTGCCAGCCGCTCCACGGGACTGACCGGCACAGCGGCCACGGCTTTGCCTTCGAGGAACCGGCCCAGGTCATTCGCCAGATCCGCGGCGCTTGCATAGCGCCGCGCTGGGTCCTTTTCCAGGCATTTGAGACAGATCGTTTCCAAGTCCTCCGGCACGTCCGGGCGCAAGCGCGCCGGCGGTTGCGGCTCGTCGTGAAGAACCTGTTCGATCGCGTGCTGCCAGGAATTCGCCAGGAACGGCGGCCGACCGATGAGCACCTGGTAGAGGAGAGCGCCGAGAGCGAATACGTCGGTCGCCGGCCCGATCCCCTTGGTCCGACCTCCCGCCTGCTCGGGGGCCATATAGCCGGGCGTCCCGACGACCGCGCCTTCTTGAGTCAAAGCAGTACTCTGGCTATCGAGGCGCTTGGCGAGGCCGAAATCGCTGATCTTAGGCGCACCGTCGGCGCTGAGAAGAATATTGGCGGGTTTCAGGTCCCGGTGGACGACGTTCAGCGTGTGGGCGTGTTGGACGGCGAGCGCCAGGGTACGGAGCAGCTCGGCCGCTTGCCGGACGGGCTGCGGTTGGCCGGCGAGGTGCCGCTCCAGAGTCGGGCCGTCGACGAACTCCATCGCGAAGTAAGGCCGGCCCTGGTGCTCGCCGACTTCATAAATCGCGACGACGTTGGCGTGCCGCATGCGTGCCGCCGCCTCGGCCTCAATCCGAAAGCGGGCCCGTTGCTCCGGGCCGGCCAGGGCCCCGTCGCGGATCAGTTTGAGCGCGACCAGGCGCTTCAGGCTCAGCTGCCGGGCGCGGTAAACGACACCCATGCCGCCCCGCCCTAGCTCCTCCAGCATCTCGTACCCGGGAACGACTGGCCAGTCCGCAGACACATCGCCGGCAAGCTCGGGGGAATCGGTGGTAGCCGGCAGTTTGGACATTGGGTGTTCTCCTCTCCGGCGCCTCGCAAATGTGACGACTGCAACGAAATTGTATCGCGCGAGACCAGAGAACGGGAAGGAATCACGGGGTGCTGTTGAGAATCAGTATGCGCTCCGGCACGTTCACGCCAAAGTCCATGGTTCTTTTCCTCTTGAAAGTGGTGCTGCAACTGCGCATCCGGGTAGGGCACAAGAAGTATTCTCAGCTTCGTATTGGTGTCATTTTGCGCTTCTTATCGCAAGAAGTTCTCAGGCAAATACTCACATCGAATCTTCAAGGTCATCGGTCACGACGTGCCCCAAGAAAGTCCGGAGGCCTTCACCAAAGCTGTCATCGACGTCGATGGTTATTGAATCGCGGCATGTAATGGATATAGACTAACGTGAAGCATCGAGCGAGGAACATGCATGTCTACCAGCGACCCGATGCTTATCACCGGCGCGGCAAGCAGTGTGGGCGGAGTGGGCTGGACGGTTGGATGATCTTGCGGGAGTAGCTCATTTAGCTTTCTAGCGGAGGATCAACTATGACGACTACTCGAGTTGAGCACGACAGCCTCGGTCCGGTCACGGTCCCGGCCGACAAGCTTTGGGGGGCACAGACGCAGCGGTCCCTCGAGCATTTCAGCATTGGCGACGACCTCATCCCCCGGGAGATGATCCCCGCCTATGCGATCATCAAGAAGGCGGCCGCGCTGGTCAATCATAAGGCCGGCCGGCTCGGCGACACCCAGAAGGACCTGATCGTCCGCGTCTGCGACGAAATTCTGGCGGGCCAGCACCAGGACCAGTTCCCGCTGCACGTCTGGATGACCGGCAGCGGGACCCAGTTCAACATGAACGTCAACGAGGTCATCGCCAACCGCTGCTCCCAGATCGCCGGCCAGCCGCTCGGCAGCCACAAGCCGGTGCACCCCAACGACCACGTGAACATGTCGCAGTCGTCCAACGACTCGTTCCCGACCGCGATGAACGTGGCGGCGGCCCTCGGCGTGAAGCAGCGGCTCATGCCGGCGGTGCAAGGCCTGCGCGACGCCCTCGACGCCAAGGCCGGGAGCTGGGCGGACGTGATCAAGATCGGGCGCACGCACCTGCAGGATGCGACACCCCTGACTCTCGGTCAGGAGTTCTCCGGCTACGTCGGCGTGCTCACCGACGACCTTGAACGGCTCGAGCTGGCGCTGCGCGGTGTGTACCGGCTGGCGCTGGGCGGCACGGCCGTCGGCACGGGCATTAACGCTCAGCCGGGCTTTGATCGGGAAGTTGCGGCTCAAATCGCCCAGCTCACCGGGCTGCCCTTTGTTACCGCGCCGAACAAGTTCACGGTCCAGGGGGCGCACGACGACCTGGTGCAATTGAGCGCCACCCTGAAGACGTTGGCGGTGTCCCTGTTCAAGATCGCCAACGACATCCGGCTGCTGTCGTGTGGCCCGCGCGCCGGCTTCGCCGAGCTGAAGATCCCTGCGAACGAGCCGGGTTCGTCCATCATGCCGGGCAAGGTCAACCCGACGCAATGCGAGGCGCTGGCGATGATCGCGGTCCAAGTGATGGCCAACGACATGGCGGCAGCGGTCGGGGGCGCCGGCGGGTACCTTGAGATGAACGTGTACAAGCCGCTGCTGATCTTCAGCATAACCAAGTCAGTCCGGATTATGTCCGACGGCTGCACCAACTTCCGCAAGTTCCTGGTCGAGGGCACCGAGCCGAACCTCAAGCAGATCAGCAATTTCGTGGAGCGTTCTCTGATGCTGGTCACCGCGCTCAGCCCGGTGATCGGCTATGACAAGGCTTCCCAGGTCGCCCATTACGCCCTGGACCACGACCTGACACTCAAGGAGGCTGCGTTCAAGCTCGGTGCTGTCAGCGCCGCGGAATTCGACAGGATCGTCGATCCCCGCAAGATGGTCAAGCCCTACGTCGCTGTGAACTGAACAATCGATCCCTTAACCCAGCTCGAAGGAGAAAAGTTCAATGGCTACTACAACCACTGTCCGCGACAAGCGCACCCCGGAAACCACCGTTGCCAATTCTGTCGATGGCAAGCGGGGAATTGACATCCTGCACGATCCCGTGCTCAACAAGGCTACCGCCTACACCGAGGCGGAGCGCCAGGCCCTCGGTCTGGTGGGCCTGGTCCCGGATGCGACCGAGTCGGAGGACCTCCAGCTACGCCGGGTCCTCCAGCAACTCGGGCACAAGACCACCGACCTGGAGCGCTACATTTACCTGATCAGTCTCCTTGACAACGACGAGACCCTCTTCTACCGCACGGTAATGTCGGACCCGGCGCGCTTCCTGCCCATCGTCTACGACCCGACCATCGGCGAAGCCTGCCTGAAATTCGGCCACATCTACCGGCGGACGCGGGGCATGTACCTGTCGATCACGCGGAAGGGGCACGTCAAGGAGGTGCTGCGCAACTGGCCGGTCAAGGACGTGCGCGTCATTTGCGTGACGGACGCGGGCCGCATCCTCGGGCTGGGCGACCTGGGCGCCAACGGCATGGGCATCCCCATCGGCAAGCTGCAGCTGTACACCGCCGCGGCCGGCGTTCCGCCGCAGGGCCTGCTGCCGATGTACCTCGACGCCGGCACCAACAACCAGCAATACCTCAACGACCCGCTCTACCTCGGGCTGCGGCGGCAACGGCCCTCGGCCGAGGAGCTGTACGCGTTCGTGGACGAGTTTGTGGAGGCGGTGCAGGAGTTGTTCCCGAACTGCTGCATCCACTTCGAGGACTGGACCGGGACCGATGCCATTGCCCTGCTCGCCCGCTACCGTGACGAGGTGTGCTGCTACAACGACGACATCCAGGGCACTGCCGGCATCGTGCTCGCCGGGCTGATCAACGCGCTCAAGATCAACGGCGGCCAGCTCAAGGACCAGCGGATCCTCTTCCTCGGCGCCGGCTCCGCCGCCATCGGCCTCGCTGACCTGATTGTCTCCGCCCTGGGTCAGCAGGGCGTCGCGGCCGACGCGGCCCGGCAGCAGATTCGCATGTTCGACACGCAGGGACTCGTCGTGGCGGGGCGCCCCGTGCTCGCCGCACACAAACTGCCCTACGCGCACAAGCTGCCGCCCAGCAAGCCCTTCAATCATCTCGACCCTGCAAGCGAGTGCCCGCAGATCGTCGCCGCTATCGAGGATTTCAAGCCGACGGCCCTCATCGGCGTCAGCGGGAACGCGCTTCCCGTTACCGCGGGCAGACCAGCGGGCAGGTTGTTCTCGCGCGAGGTCGTCGAGGCGATGGCGCACTTGAACGCGCGGCCAATCATCTTTGCCCTGTCCAACCCGACCGAGCACCACGAATGTCTGCCCGAGCAGGCCTACGGCTGGTCCGGGGGCAAGGCGGTCTACGCCAGCGGGGTGCCATTCCCGCCGGTTCACCAGGACGGGCAGACGTTCCTGCCTTCCCAGGCCAACAACCTGTACATCTTCCCCGCCGTCGGCATGGCCATTCACGCCACGAATGCGAAGCGTGTCACCGACGAGATGTTCATCGAGGCCGCACTTGCTGTGGCCGACCAGGTGTCGCCCGAGCAGTTGCAGCTGGGGATGCTCTTCCCGCCGCAGTCGAACATCCTGGAGACCGAGATCAAGACGGCGGTCCGCGTGGCCAAGTTGGTGTTCGACAGCAACCTCGCCGGCGTGGCGCGGCCGGCTGACTGCGAGGCATTCATCCGCAGCCATGTTTACAAGCCGGAGTACCGCAGCCTCGTTTAGATTCGCCATCAACCTTCGCCACCGGTTGGATCACCGGCGAGACGATGTACCTCACCGGGGGCCTGCTAGTAACTGGAGACCCACCATGCCTTCCACACTCATCACGGACCTGCTCCAAGCGTTCGACAAGCTGGCTGGCGGAGTCCACCCCGGCTTCCGGCCGGCTCACGCCAGGGGCGTCATGTACTCGGGCACGTTCACCCCCTCACCTGGGGCGGCAAAACTGACCCGGGCGCCGCACGCCGCCCGGCCGTCCACCCCGGTCACCGTGCGCTTCTCGACGTCAGCGGGCATTCCGACTGTCGCGGACAACGAGCCGGCGGGAGCCGCCCCGCAGGGAATAGCGGTCCGCTTCCACCTGGGTGAACACGTCCACACGGACGTCATCGGCCATTCGCACAACGGGTTTCCGACCCGGACCGGGGAGGAGTTGCTGGAGTTCCTACGGGCGGCGGCCGCGAGTGGGCCGGGCGCTCCCTCGCCGCCGCCCATCGTGGCCTTCCTAGCCACCCACCCGTCGGCAAAGGCCTTCGTCGAGGCCCCGAAACCGATCCCGTCCAGCTTTGCCCGGCAAGCGTACTTCGCCATCACGGCGTTCAAGTTCACGAATGCGGGCGGCCAGAGCCGCTTCGGCCGTTTCCGCTTCCAACCCGAAGCCGGGACCGAGTTCCTGAGTCTGGAGCAGGTCCATAAAAAGACTACCGACTTTCTCGCCGCCGAGATGTCGGAGCGACTGGCCCGGGGGCCCGTCAAGTTCCGCATCCTGGTGCAGTTGGCCGAGGCGGGCGATAAGGTTGACGACGCCACATCCCTCTGGCCGGAATCCAGGCCGCAGGGGGAGTTCGGCACCGTCACCATCACGCAGCGCGTGGACGAGCTGGACCCGGAGCGGCGGAAGGTCATCTTCGACCCGGTCCCTCGCGTGGACGGCATCGACTCGGCGGGCGACCCGCTGACAGAGGTGCGTTCGGAGATTTACTTGCTGAGCGGGCGGCGGCGACGTGCCGCCGTGGCGCAGTGACCGTGTGCGTTTGCTACAACTTGCTTAACTACTTTTGGAACCCGTGCTGGCAACGACGACCGATGCACATTGAAAGGAGCCCCTATGTCGACCGACAAATATGAAGTCCTCGTCCTCGGCAGCGGCGCCGGCGGCAAGCTGCTGGCCTGGCACCTGGCCGGGTCGGGGCGGCGGACCGCCGTCGTGGAACGGAAATGGATCGGCGGTTCCTGCCCGAACGTCAACTGTCTGCCCAGCAAGAACGAGGTCTGGAGCGCGAAAGTTGCCGACCTGGTTCACCACGCGGCGAAGTTCGGCCTGGTGACGGGCTCGACCGCAATCGACATGGGGCGCGTGCGGCAGCGCAAGCGCGAGATGGTCGACGGCCTCGTCGCCATGCACCTGGACAAGTACAAGGCCAGCGGCGCCGAGCTGGTCATGGGCTCGGGGCGCTTCGTCGCGCCAAAAACGCTTGAGGTGCGTCTGAATGCCGGCGGGACGCGCACGCTGGCCGGCGACCGCGTTTTTCTCAACGTGGGCACCCACGCCACGATCCCGCCGGTCCCCGACCTGGCGGACGCCCGACCGATGACGAACATCGAGCTGCTCGAAATCGACCGGCTGCCCGAGCACCTGGTCGTCCTCGGCGGAGGGTACGTCGGTCTCGAGTTCGCCCAGGCGTACCGGCGCTTCGGCAGCCGTGTGACCGTCATCGAGCCCGCGCCGCAGCTCCTAGGCCGCGAAGACCCGGACGTGGCGGAAGAAATCCGGCGCATTCTCAGCGCCGAAGAAATCGAATTCATGCTCGGGGCCGAAGTCCTTCGGGTGGAGGGAAGAGCCGGAGAGGGCGTCCGCCTGCGCGTGCGGACGACGGGAGGCGAAGGGACCATCGCCACCAGCGACATCCTGGTCGCGACGGGACGCACTCCCAACACCGCCGGCATCGGACTCGAAGAGGTCGGCGTGAAGTTGGACGCGCGGGGCTACATCCAGGTCAACGACCGGCTCGAGACGACCGCACCCCAGGTCTGGGCGGTCGGCGAATGCGCGGGCAGCCCGCAGTTCACGCACGTCTCCGAGGACGACTTCCGGATCATTCGGGACAACCTGGCCGGGGGCAAGCGCAGCACGCGCGACCGGCTCATTCCCTACTGCATGTTCACGGACCCGCCGCTGGCCCGGGTCGGCCTGAGCGAAGGGGAAGCGCGGCAACGGGGAATCGCGGTGCGTGTCGTCAAGCTCCCCACGAGCGCCGTGCTGCGGACATGGACGACCGCAGAGAATGCGGGCTTCATGAAGGTGCTCGTCGAAGAGCGCGGCGACCGCATTCTCGGCTTCACGATGATCGGCCCCGAGGCCGGCGAAGTCATGGCCGTGGTGCAGACGGCAATTCTCGGCGGACTGCCCTGGACGCTGTTACGAGACGCCATTCTGGCGCACCCGACGATGGCCGAGGGACTCGGTTCTCTCTTCGCCGCCATCCCGGCAGCGCGCTGATCGCACGTAGGACAGGCTGCCAGCCTGTCCGGCCTCGCCACGAGGACAGGCTGGCAGCCTGTCCTACGAGCACGGCGATGCCGGGCGCGGCCACCTTTATGCTACATGCGAACGCTGGAAAGGAGCGAATCGTGAATTCGAGTGACCGTGCTGATGCCGAGCTAGCGACACTGCCCAGCGCGCATGGGGTCAAGGAAACGGTCGAGCGTTTGAAAGCCCTGCTGGCTCAGAAAAGGATTGAGATTTTCGCGCACATCGACCACGCCGCGGCGGCCGAGAAGGTGGGGCTCACCTTGCAGCCGACGCAAGTGTTGATTTTCGGCAACCCAAAGGCGGGCACGCCGCTGATGCAGAGTCAGCAGAGCATCGGCGTGGACATGCCGCTGCGCGCCCTGGTCTGGCAGGACGAGGCGGGCAAGGTCTGGCTGAGCTCCGCCCGGTGGCGCTGCTGGCACAGCGCCACCGCGTGGCCGGCCAGGACCAGGACGTGAAGGCCCTGGACAATGGCCTTGCCACCGTGGCTCGCGCGGCCACCGCCCCATAGAATGCTTGATGCGTTTCCTCGCTCGCAACCGGGTTTCAGGAGGGTCCGACGATGACCCCGAAAGTCCAGGTGGTTTTTTACAGCATGTATGGCCACGTGTACCGTCTGGCGGAGGCGGTCGCCGAGGGCGCTCGCCAGGCGGCCGGGGCCGAGGTCGCGCTGTTCCAGGTGCCGGAATTGGTGCCCGAGGCCGCGCTGGAAAAGAGCGGCGCCAAAGCGGCCCGGCAGGCGTTCGCCCAAATTCCGATTGCCAGGGTGGACCAGCTGCCCGAGGCCGACGCGATCCTGTTCGGTACGCCGACGCGCTTCGGCAACATGTGCGCCCAGATGCGGAACTTCCTGGACCAGACCGGAGGCCTGTGGGTCAAGGGGGCGCTGATCGGCAAGGTCGGCAGCGTCTTCGCCAGCACGGGCACGCAGCACGGCGGCCAGGAGACGACCATCACCAGCTTTCACACGACGCTCTTGCACCTGGGCATAATCGTCGTCGGCGTCCCCTACTCGTGCCAGGGTCTGCTGAACATGAAGGAGATCACGGGCGGCACGCCGTACGGCGCCACCACGCTGGCGGGCAGCGACGGCTCGCGGCAGCCGAGCGCGAATGAGCTGACGATTGCCCGCTTTCAAGGCAAACACGTCGCCGAGCTTGCGGCCCAGTTCGTGCGCGGCCGGCAGACTTGAAGGAAGGAGTAGGATTGACTCCGCCGGGAACTTCCTACCCCCGATCCTTCCCCATCCTGCGAATGAAGCCGGAGTACCGAAACCTCGTGTAGGGAGTGGTGAGTGGTGCCGGTTGCGGACCACTCACCACTCACAAGGGTGTGGACTTGACCTGGGAGCTGGTCTGGCTTTGTTTGGCCGCGCTGGCGGCGGGGGCGGTCAACTCGATCGCCGGGGGAGGGACCCTGCTCACCTTCCCGGCGCTGCTGGCCGGGCTGTCGCCGCTGGGCGCGGCGGACGCCGCAGTCGTCGCCAACGCCACCAGCACCGTGGCCCTGGTGCCGGGGTCCCTGGCCGGCGCCTGGGGCTACCGCCGCGAGATGAAGCGGGCTCGCCGCTGGCTGTACTTGCTGGTCGGGCCGAGCCTGGCGGGCGGGGTGATCGGGGCCCTGCTGGTGACGCGGCTCGACTCGACCTATTTTGCCGCGCTGGTCCCCTGGCTGCTGCTCACCGCCGCGCTCCTGTTCCTAGCGGAGTCCCTCCTCCCCAATAAAGTCACCGCCGACGCCGAGCAGCGACCGCCATCGGCCGGAGCCACGGCGGGCATCCTCGTCTTTCAACTCGTGGTGGCGGTCTACGGAGGCTATTTCGGGGCGGGCGCCAGCATCCTGATCCTCGGCGCGCTCGCGGCGCTCCGGGTCGGGGATGTGAACCAGATGAACGCCCTGAAAACCCTGCTCGGCGCCTGCATCAACGGGATCTCCGTAGTCGTTTTCGTCGCCGATCAGAAGGTGGCCTGGCGCTACGCCCTGCCGATGGCGGGGGCCGCCATCGTGGGCGGCTACCTCGGCGCCCGCCTGGCCCTGGTTATCCAGCCGCGTCACACGAAATGGCTTATCTCCGCGATCGGCCTCGGACTCTCCGCTTATTTCTTCTTTCGGCGATGAGCGGGGGGCGGAGGGGTCAAAAATTGAAGACGAAATTCACTCCGATGGCCAGCGCGTTCGGCACCGCCTTGTTGCCGCCGGGATTGACGATGTATTGTAGGCTGGGTTGCACGAGCAAGCCGGGTTTGACTGTGCAGCCATAATTTAGCTCAATGATTATTTCCCAATTCTGCACGCCGATGGCGGGGTCCGTCAAGGCCTGAAACTCCTCCTGGCGCCGCAGCTCGCCGCTGTACGAGGCGTAGGCGACTCCGAATCCGGCAAAATCGCGGGGGCGACTCCGCAAGAAGCCGTAGGCCACAAGCCCCGCGTCAAAGAAGTATGGCGCCGTGTTGACGCGCTCGTCTGGCGCGGCCACGAACGCCGCAAAGACGCCGAGGTGTCGCTTCTCCGCTCGGTCGCCCCAGCGGAGGAGCACCTGATCGGCCACGGCGTAGAAGCCGTAGCGGGCCTGCACGGTCTCACTCGGCCGGCCCGCCAGGCCGGTGTCGAAGACTTCGGCGCTGCCGGAGTTGAAGTATGCTCCGAGTTTCAGGTTGCCGGGCAGACCTTGCACGTGTTTGCCGTAATTCCAGCGGTAGCCAACTTCACCGATGACAAACGCCGGCCCGCGCAATGTGAAATCGACGCCGTGGCGGTCGCCGTCCTTTATGCGCGGGTCGCCGTTGTAGCAACCCAGCATCGCGTAGAACGACTCAACCGGCTCGAACTTGGCCCGCGCCCCCCAGGTTGCCAGCGGGTAGCCGAAGGCCCCCGGCGCGTTCAAGAAGATACCTAGCGGGACCAGGTCAAAGGCGACCGATGTGAACGCCTTGAAGTACTGGGAGCCAGCGAATTCTTCACCGTAGACGCTGTTGATGGTCAGGCGGCCGACTCGGATGTTCAGCGTGTCGCCCAGCAGCGACTGGGTGTAACTGAGGTACGTCAGGCGGGGATTGGCGTCTGCCACATCCGCAAGCTGGATCGGGAAGTTGTTGCCGACGTACTTCCGGGACAGGCTCGTGCCTGAGTTGTTGGCGAAACCGATGCGAAACTCGCCGCCCGCCCAGCCGAAAAGCTTGTCGGTGTCGAGAAGTAGGTCGACCCCGAGCAGGTCGTATTCGCTAAATCCCCGCCGTTGCCCGCCGGTGGTGTTGCCAAAGGGGTCGGTAATAAACAGAATCAACGGCTTGATCCCGTCAGCGGCGAGCTGCGAGCGCGCGCCCAACCAGTCGCCGAACAGGTAGTTGTCTTGGAAGCTCTCGGTCGTTTCGACGATAGGGGCCGGGTGCGGTTCGCGGAACAGGTAGTCCGGATACTCACCCGGTCGCAGCCGGGCGGGGGGTTCCGGCAGCGCGCGTTGCGCGGCGGGAGTAGTCTCGGATTGAGCAGCTGCGGAAAGGGCAAAAACGGTGCAGCAGATGGCGCAGGCACCGAGTCGGGCTTCGAGCCTCATGAGAACCGACTCCCGAAAAAGGGCCTTGTTTGGCCGCGGACCGGCCGGCTCTGCTTTTTCGTACTTTCCCCTTTTCGGATAATCGGCAACGACAGCTTACAAAGTTGAACGGAAATGACAAAAGCGTGCGGGCCGCAGATCTGCCGCAAGAACCAAAAATATGTTGCAGGAAGGCTGACTTTTGCCAAAAAAAGGGGATGGGCACGTTTATTTTGCCGTCCTTCGAGGCCGACCGCGGGGCCGCAGAGTAGACTGCAGTCCCAAACGCTTCGCCGTCTTTTCCACCCAACCGGCGCTGCCGACCGGCGCGCCACGGTTCCCGCATCGGCGCACGGCCTCCAATTCACCCGGCGTCAAGGCTTGATTGATTCAATCGAGCCAAATACGCGGCCGCTTGACCGGTGTAGCGGCGACCATTGCCTCGGTTCATGACATGGCAGCAAATTCCGCCGGCGAGGCTCGCGGAGCGCGTGGTATGATCGATCGCATAGGTGCGAACCCGTCAAAATGCGAATATTAAACGTGCCTGTCCCCTTTTCTTTTCGAAGCAGCCATACCGCGAGCCAGCCAAGATGAGACTGGTTGAACATGGGTCCTCCCCCCGGGCGGATTACTTCTTCGGCTCCGGAATCGTGATCTGCCGGGCGTCCCGCGGGTACAGGACCACTGCCAGGACGCGCGTGTTGCCCTTCGCGGCC